>CEVQ01016030.1_pt1 | contig 282426 bp, 207 predicted proteins | sample 356551 | NCBI WGS metagenome assembly CEVQ01 (sample SAMEA2623756, study PRJEB7988) | marine metagenome | biome: marine biome (ENVO:00000447); feature: mesopelagic zone (ENVO:00000213); material: "saline water (ENVO:00002010), including plankton (ENVO:xxxxxxxx)" | depth 250 m | reverse complement strand
AACGGCAGGTATCGGACTACCTATTGGGCAAGGGCATACCTCGATGTTGAATCTATCGTACAGTTATGGTTCTCAAGGTCAAATACAGAATATTTTAGTGGAAGAGAATTTTCACGTGTTGACACTTAATTTAAGCTTAAGAGATGTGTGGTTTCAAAAGCGAAAAATATATTAACCGTCTTTTCTGCATGAAATAGTTCAGTTAGTTGATTAGGTAGTTGTAACACCCCAAAAGATTTGTTTGTTGATTACTATCATTTTGGGGTGTTGAATTTTAAAATTAGAATTTAGACTCTGGAACGAACTCATCTGAAGCCGGAATCAACCTAGCACTTAAGTCAGGTGGCATCAGGTGCGTATCGAAAGGAAACATGGGTCTGTTGATTCTCTTATAATCTAAACTCTCTATATCTTGGTCAACACCGCCTGGGGTCAAGGCCATGATCCAATCTTGTCTCATATTATAAAGGTCGGGCACTAGATATCCCATTTTAACCACGATAATATCTGTTTTTAACGGGTCTAAACCCAATTCATCAAAACCGGTTTTACGGTTACGATCGCTCGATACAATGATTCTCAAACTGCCAACGCGAACTACGGTAGCTCGATTGCTCAAACCTTCAATCGTACCTTTGATTTCAAGGGGAGGGGCGAAGCGACCATCTATTTTACCACCCACATGTCCGCTAATCTCCTGGCCTATGCCCAATTTTTGTGCCTCTTGAAAAAGTTCTGGCCCTGGTATGGAAGCATAAATGAGCGAAGGGCCATTTTTGGGCTTAAATTCAGGTCTCTCCAATAATTTCTGCAACGTCCAAGTTACGTCACCGGCACCACCTGCCGTTGGGTTGTCTCCAGAATCACTGATGAAAAAGGGATGTTTTTTACTTTTCAAGGCCTTTTTAAGGCTTCCTGCAAGTGAGTCTACCGGGGCCACAAAACCGAATTGCGACCGAACATCCCAAAAACTGTTGGCCAATTTTTCGGCAGCGCTACTTACCTGTTGTCTGTCATCACCGGTAACCATGACCACCCCATGATTTCTTGGCTCATCGGCCCAGGCATAACCGATCCAAATAGCTGCATCTATTACACCCGATTGTTCAGTTACCGCGGGTATTTTATCATATAAACTTTTGGCCGGCTCAACTCTCGTACTCGTCTTTTCGCCAGGCAAAAGAATTGGTACGGGTACCCATGCTTTATAGGCGGGCTTGCCCTTACCGTTTTCAAGCCTGTCGAGGAGATTTTCTACGGCTCTTTTTTTGGTTTCCCAACGGTCTTCGTGCGGTGCCATTCGAAAACAGGTTATCAAATCGGTATGTTTTGCCAGACGCCATGAAACGTTGCCATGAAGGTCCATTGAAGTAGATATAAGGGTTTCGGTGCCGACTACTTCCCGAATTCGAACCAACATGTCACCTTCGGGGTCATCAAGCCCGACCACACTCATGGCACCATGAATGTCATAGTATAGGCCATCGTAAGGGCCATTTTTTCTTAATGAATCTAGGGTTTCTTCAACAAGCGATTCATAAGCTTCACGTGTTACCGCGCCTCCCGGAGAAGCTCCTGCAACCAATGCGGGTAGCCATTCAGCTCGTGATACTACCATTGAATCGGGAACCATAAACGGATAGGTTTCCAAAACCGCTTTGCCTTTTCTAATTCTAAAAGCATCTCTTGCTGCCAAAGCAGGTGAAAACGTACTCGACTCGGTAGCAAGACCGGCAATGGCAATCTTTGGTAATTTCTTGGTTTGCGAAAGGGCCTTATTCGTTCCAATGGTAAAAATTAGAATGAGTAATAAGGCGAGGGAACTGTTCTTCATGAGGGTACGTTTTATTTGAGTGGTTACTGATCTCATTGGTATGTGTTTAATCTAATTCTTGTATTTTAATATTCTTCCAACGCACTTTTATGCCTCCTCCACTATGAATTTGTAGGGCAACAGACCCTCTGCCTTCCCCGATTTTGGTATCTTCAAGTTCTACCATTTTCTTGCCGTTCAACCAACTGGTGACCATGTCTCCTTTGGCTTCTATTCGCATATGGTTCCAGTCGGTGGGGTTGAGGTTTTTTTCATCTTTCGGGTCGGGCTTTATGATCCAACCCCTTCCGCCCGGTGTAGATTCATAAATACCACCGGTATGAAGGTCAGGTGGGGCTACTTCAACTTGCCATCCTGAAATAGTGGTGCCGTCATTGCCGCCCACATGCGAACGAATGAATATGCCACTGTTGCCATTGGCCTCTAGCTTGAAATCAAGATTCAAGATAAAATTTTTGTAGGGCTTGTTGGTCGATAAATACCCGTATTTTTCTTCCGGGCCGCTTTCACATATCAATTCACCATCGTCAACATACCAGTATTCGGTACCGTGTTTGGTCCAACCTGATAGGTCTTTTCCGTTAAAAATAGACTTTTCTTTCTGGGCATGAGTGTTAATGGAACTCATGGCCAGTATTGCTATAAAAAATAATTTTTTCATTTTAATTTTTGGTTTTTGATTAATCGAGAAGGGGTGCTATCTGATCTGATGAGGTAACGCTTGGGGGTAGCTCGGTAACCCTTAGATTTCGAAACTGAATTTCTGCCCCTTCAGACTCTAAACAGAGATAACCCTTCTTTTGGGAGACTTTGGCTATGCCATTTACAAACTTGCCATTGACCGAAAGTTTGGCGACACCATCTACACAAACTACATCGTAGGTATTCCAGATACCTTTTCCTTTAGCCCTGTTTTCTATTGATTTGCTTCTTTCTCCCCTAGGGTTGTCAGGTATGGTAGTTACGCCACCGACACCAAAAAGTTCACCATGAACATAAGCTATAGGCGGTTTTTCGCCATTACGCGTGTTGAGATTAACCCAATCAAGTTCAAGCATTTGAATTTCAAGTCCGTCAGGTAGGTTCTTGCCTTCTTCGGGGTTGGCATTGCTCCAGGCAAAGATTCCTGAATTTCCACCAGGCTCCATGTGCCTCCATTCTACATGTAAGATAAAGTTCTCGTATTGTTTGCTTGAACGAACCACCCCTATGGGCAAACCTTGACAAACCAATATGCCGTTTTCACCAACAGACCACGTGTTCTTCTCGGTATTTACGTTTACCCATTTGATTGAATCTAGTCCGGATGGGGTTTCGGAATAGAGGTTGTCCATTGTGGTTACCGTGCCGAACTCAAACCCAAAGTTCTCGTTTTGCGCTTCAACTTTTGTGATTATTAGGAAGAAAAGTGCAATGGCCCAACTTTTGGCCAAGGTTGTTGCTGATTTCATTTGGATTGTTTTAGGTGGCAAATTCTTGTTAAACATTTAGGGAAGAAGGTGGTAAGCCAACCTATGGTTTGGTATAGGATCTCAAAGAACTAACCAAGCTTTGAGTACTTCCCTAAATGAACTAACTACTTCACTACAACAATTTATTCTTATTTGAATTTTGTCTTTCCGGGTATGGCTATTTCAGGGCCTTCAAACTTGATATCCCAATCATAAGACTCTGGCCCTAGTACCTCGGTAGAGTTCAGGGCATCGTTCCAAGTAATGGTTTGGCCGGTATAGGCGGCCATTCGGCCCATGATTCCCATTAGGGAACTATTGGCACTAAGCTCACCATCGTTAATACCCGCCTCTTCACGTATCGATTTGAATAGGGCATCATGTTCAGACTGGTACATGTCATTCACTTCCCCATCGTATTTCCAAGGGTTTTTACCGGTTATCTCATGTCGGGTTCCCTCATAATAGGCATTGCCCAGCGAGCCGTTGATTTCCACAGCGTTCTTTGTAGAGCCACCTTCTTGCTGTCTTGTGAAACAGTACCCCTTGACACCATTGTCGTAATTGAACTCAATAGCAAAGTGATCGAAGATGTTTCCATACTTTTTATCGGTACGCCATTGCCTACCACCTGTAGCTGTGGCTGAGGCAGGCATTTTTTCGCCTAGTGCCCAAGCCATCATATCTAGGCTGTGAACGAACATTTCAACTATAAAATCACCTGAAAGCCAATTCTGGTAATACCAATTGCGAACTTGATATTCAGTATCTGTCCATTCTGGTTTTCGATCTTTGAACCAAAGTTCGCCACCATTACGGGTAGAGGCTATGGACCTGATGTCGCCTATGGCTCCATCGAGTACTTTTTGATAAAGTGCCTTTTTTTGTAAGTCATAGCGAAAGCAGAAGCCAGAGACCATCGAAAGATTCTTCTCTTTGGCCTTTTTGGCAGCTTCCAAAACCTTTCTTACTCCGGGTGCATCGACCGCTACAGGCTTTTCATAAAAAACATGCTTGTTGGCATCGATAGCCGCTGAAAGATGTTTGGGCCTAAAACCCGGAGGACTCGCCAATAGTACGACGTCGACTCCGGATTCAATCAGATCTTGGTAGGCATCAAAACCTACGAATTGTCTGCTTTTGGCCACTTGTACACGCTGGTCATGTGTTTCTTTCAATAGTTTGAGAGAACTTGTCAATCTATCTTCGAAGACATCGGCCATAGCCCAAAGTACCACATTGGAATCTGCCTGCAGAGCTTGTGCCGCAGCACCGGTACCACGGCCTCCACAGCCGACTAAACCTACCTTCAATTGGGTTTGGGCCTTTGATGACAAAGGTTTTGCAAAACCGATGGGCAGATTAAAGGATCCTGCACTAAAAATCGCTGCAGCGCCTGCATTCTTAATGAACTCTCGCCGAGTCTTTTCTTGATTGAACTTTTTTTCTCCCATGACTATTTAGTTTGTATAACCCGGATTTTGGGTGATTACATCGTTGATATCCATTTCTTTCTGAGGAACAGGCCAGCAATAATCCCTATCAGGGTTAAATCGGGCCACTTGGCCGTAATTCATTACTTCCCATTCTCCAGAACTTTCATTTATGTAATACATGCCTTCTAATAGACCGACTTTTTCTTCACCCAACTGCCATCTGTTCAGATCGAAAAGGCGTAGGCCCTCAAAGGCCAGTTCTTTAACCCTTTCGTTCCTTATAATTTCCCTCAGTTCTGCTTGGGTCTTTCCTTCGGTTATTTCGGGCATTTCAACTGTTGGTCTTTGTCTGATATCGTTGATAGCATCGTAAACCGAAGTGTCTATTTCATTGAGCTCGGTTTTTGCTTCTGCGTACATGAGCAACACGTCGGCATATCTGATCAAGATCATGTTTACATCTCCTAGACTCGGATTTTCGACAAAGGTTTCATAGTCAACCCATTTTTTTAGGTTATACCCGTAAAGTGTGGCCCATTCGCTGCCGCTTACGCGGTCAGGAGTACTACTGTTGGGCCATGAATTGTAGGTGTTGTTGCCAATGGGCTGACCGGTGTAATATACATTATAGTCCCACCTTGGATCTTTGTTTTCATAGGGGTCGTCAGGATTGACCGGGCCGATATATTCATACTTCTCAAAGAGTTCCATCATCGGTTCTACGGTAGAGTTTCCGCCGATGGAAGCGGCAGAATAGCCGAAATTGTTATAGGTATTGCCACCTACTGCGTATTGTCTATCAAAGATAACCTCTGTTGAATTTTGGCCTGCCGCTTGAAAAAGTTCTTGATAGTCAGGATAAAGGCTGTAGATGCCAAGATTCATAACCGCCAAAGAAGCGTCGCGGGCCAGTTCATATCTATTGTTACGAATGGCGACCCTAGCTTTGGTGGCCAACGCCGCCCCATGGGTGACACGACCGACGTTGTCAGCGTTGTAACTTTGGGGCAATGCCTCGCTATTGATAATGGCATCTAACTCTGAGATGACAAAGTCTACGATTTCTTCTTTCGAATTGGTAGGTCGTTGGTCATTTACATCTAAGGGCTCTAAAATCAGAGGTACATTGCACCAAAGACTTGCCAGCTGCATGTAATAATAGGCACGCAAAAAACGGGCTTCGGCAGTTAGTCTGGCCATCGTTGCTGCATTGCCATCTTCAACACGATCAATATTTGCAAGTACGCCGTTAGCTTTACCAATGCCTCGATAGTATCTTTCCCAAATAGCAGTTATGGTAGCGTTTGAGGGGTCAATTTCGCCCAAGCGCACATCGTTAAATGTCGGTACGTTAGAAGCAGATCTAAAACCTATGTCCGTAATACCGTCAAGCTCAATTACAGACTGGGTGCCATCCAGTTCATTGTAAATGGCATTCACCGCTAAAATGGCGTCTCTTTCCGAAGACCAGTAAACTGTTTCGGATACTGCACCTGTTGGTTCTAAATCAAGGCCCTCGTCTAACCCATCGGCACAGCCGAAGAATAGCGATATGGCCGATAAAACCAATACTTTAGTTATATATACTTTTTTCATAATAATCTTCATTTTCTTAAAACATTACATTTAGGCCAACACTCATTGTTTTGGTATGGGGGAAGAATTGACTTCTACCTCTAGGAGTCTCCGGGTCAAATAATTTTTGAGCCGTAATGGTCAACATGTTTTCGCCCGAAACGTAGAGCCTTAACTTTGAAAATATATCCTGTTTGAAGGTGTAGCCCAATTGAAAGTTTTTCAATCGTGCATATTTGCTATCGATCAGCCAAAAGTCTGATTTGACGATGTTCCATGAGTTACCTGCAGTTACCAAAGGCCAGTCGCCATTGGGGTTTCTTTCAGGATGGTACGATCTTTCGGCCATTTCTTTATGGATGAAATTTTGGAAGGCTGGCCCCTCGGGAATGGCCCCGTCCAATAGATGCTGCTTTTTAAGAACACCTTGCCAAAACATTGAAAAATCAAACCCTTTGTAGGAAGCGTCGAACCTAAGACCGAATTCATAGCGAGGGTCTTCATTGCCGATAATGACTTGGTCACCACCGGGTGCGATGGATTGGGTTATTTGTCCGTCACCATTTACATCCTCATAAATAATATCACCAATACCTACACTAGGGTGAATGGTGGCAGGATAGTTGGCCAAATCTTCATCGGTTCTGTACAAACCAGGAGAGGTAAGACCTCTTAAAGAGTTGATGGAGTGTCCTTCCGTCCAAATAGAGAAGTTGTCGGGAAAGAAAGGCCCCGCGCCGTTCAGATCTTCAATTTTGTTAATGACATCGGTAAAATTGAACCCAATCGAGTAATTAAACTCGTCGTCTGGTCTATACGCACCTTGGTAATTGATGCCAATTTCATATCCGTTATTCGAAACAGCGGCGGCATTTTGAACCGGAGGGTTTACACCGATGGTGGTAGAGATAGGAAGGTCTAAAAGAATGTCATCGGTATATTTCCAGAAATATTCTGCAACCAATGAAATTCTATTGTTCAAGAAAGTGGCGTCTACACCGATGTTGGTCATGGTGGAGGTTTCCCAAGTGATGTCTGGGTTTCCTGCTTGAACTATGGCAGAACCCGAAACTACGTTGCCACCAAATTGATAACCTTGATCAAGATCGTAGGTGCTTCTAAAACGATTGAGACCTATGTTCTGATTTCCTAACTGCCCCCAAGAGGCTCTAAGTTTAATGTTGTTGACGAAAGAATCTTCAATAAGATCTTCCATAAAAGCTTCGTTGGTTATATTCCACCCGGCCGATACTGATGGGAAAACCCCCCATCGGTTACCATCGCCAAAGCGTGATGATCCGTCGTATCTAATATTGCCCTGAATCAGGTACCTGTCATCAAAAGAATAGTTCAGCCTACCGAAGAACGATCGTAGCCTCCATTCTTGATTATAACCACTGATGTTTTGATTATCTACCGCCCCCGCATTCAGATCGCGCAGGTCATTATTGAAGAAGTTTTGTCGACTTGCCGCAACATTTTTGAACTTGTTGTAAATTTCTTCGTACCCAACCAGTGCGTCGAAAGAATGGCTGCCAAAGGTTTTATCATAATTTAAATATAGTCTCTGGCTCAGTTCTCTGGTGGTGTTTTCGGTTTCGGTAAGTTCATTGGTCGCGAACCAACCTGAGACGGCCACAGGCTCACCAGTTACATAGTTTCTCATACCCGCAAGGCTGTTCATGAACCTTGAAGTGTTTTGATTCGTCAATTTGTAAGTGACATTACCTTCTAGAGAGAAGTTTTCGTTGATGTTATATTCAAAGCCACCTTGGGTAAAAACATCATCGGTAATTCTGCTAGTTTCACCTTCGTTTGCCATGGCATGGGGGTTCCAATAACCCGATACAAGGTCGTATGTACCATCGGGATAAGCCATGACTACATTACGGTTAATGTGTAAGAGACCTTGAACTATTTGTTGCCCCGCAACGCCTGAACCATTGATGGCATGCCCCGGTCCGGAGAAATTGCCGTTTCGGTACATAAGTCCGACTTTGAAAGTCAACTTGTCGTTGGCATAGAGATCGGCATTTACACGGGCCGTGGTTCTTTTGTTATTGAAGTTTTGAAGAATTCCGTCTGAATCGTTGTAGTTTAAAGAGGCGAAAATTCTACCCTTATCGCTTCCACTTGAAATTGAAAAGGAGTGCTGCTGCATTAAAGCACTTTTGTTGAAGATACCATCCTCCCAATTGGCCCATGGAAATTCATACGGGTTGGTTCCCGCTACGGCATTTTGAATATATTCTTCAGAATAGGTCGGCGTTCCTCCGGCATTAACCTGAGCTTCATTTTCCAATCTTAACCAAGATTCGGTATCTGCCTTTTCAGGAAAAAAACTAGGATTTTGAACCCCCACAAAAGCATTATAGTTTAGAATAGTACCTTCAGAGGCGCCCCTTTTGGTAGTTACCAAGATAACCCCATTGGCGGCGCGTGAACCATAAATGGCCGAAGAAGCCGCATCTTTAAGAATTGAAATTGATTCAATATTCTGTGCTTCTACGGTGCTCAGTGATTGTTCGATACCGTCAATCAAAACAAGCGGGTTCGAATTGTTCAGGGTACCGATACCCCTAATTCTTATGCCCACATCTTCAACACCTGGTGAACCACCATTGTTTTGAATGGTTAGACCGGGAGACTGCCCTTGTAAGGCTGTGGCGGCACTGGTAACAGGTCTTTGGGTCAAACCCTCGCTATCAACCGTACTAATGGCGCCGGTAACTTTGGCCCTACTTTGTGTACCGTAACCCACGAGAACCACCTCTTCTAGACTTGCGGCATTTTCGGTCATGGTTACCGTCATTTCTGTCTGGTCACCGACCTCTATCTCGGCGGTTGAAAAACCTATGTAAGAGAATACCAGGGTAGCATCACTACCAACATTAATAGAGAAGTTGCCGTCAAAATCGGTTTGAGTACCATTGGTCGTTCCCTTCTCTAAAATGTTCGCACCTGGTAAAGGAACTCCATCTGAATCTAACACGACACCCGATACAGTTTGTTGTACTTCTTTTTTATTGGTTCCGGAGACTACGGCATTTTTTGTAATATCATTTTTGGTCTCTTCTAGGGTGGTGATGATGATTTGTCTATTGACCGTTTTGTAGGTAATGTTGGTATCATCGAAGAGTATTTGTAAAATGGGATCTATTTTAAACTTTTTAACATGTATGGAGACTTTTTTCTGAAGGTCGATTTGACCACTTTCATACATGAACCTAAATTCTGAATTGGCTTCAATCTCTTTAAAAACGTCTATGAGGCTTACATTTTCTAAATCTAGTGAGAGTTCGGTATTCTGGCTGTAGGTACTAGCTTGCAAATTAATGACGGCCAGTAGTGAAATTATTAAGGTGAACAGAAAGGGACGCAAATCGCCTCTGCGCCTACACCACGTTAATAACTTATTCGAAAGGTTTTTTTTCATGGTTGGGTAATTATTTGGTTAAATGTTGTTCCGTTAGTTAGTAGTTTTCGATTGGGTACAACTGAGGTTTTTCTGAGGTCTTACATAGGCATTAAAGTTTTAAAGGGTTGACATTATTTAATGGTTATTTTATTATTAGAGATGTGATACGTGAAAGGTTGAAGTTGGTTGAGAGATTGAAGTATGTCATCAATGCTTTCTACATTAACATTGAAACTGGCATTTAGCACTTTTGAGTTGAGTGATTTATTTCTGTTTTCGATTGATACATTGTAGCGCCTTTCTAGCTTCTTTGCCATTATATGGAAAGGGGTATTGCGGAAGACGACTTCCCCGGTGATCCAGCCAGTAAAAGTTTCGGTATCGACCTCGTCAAGAAGGGTCGTATGGTCGGTCTTTCCCCATCGGGCTCTATGTCCAGGTTTTAAAATCGTACTTTGGTCCGGTGTGTAGGTGTTGGTCATGTTTACGGATCCCTCGACCAACACAGTGGTAATATTCTTTTCGTCGGGGTAGGATGAAAGGTTGAATTCGGTACCCAAAACCTTTACTGCGACTTCATCTGCATTTACAATAAATGGGTGTTCAGTGTCTTTAGCTACTTTAAAATAAGCTTCCCCTTCGATAAAAACCTCTCTATTTTGGCCTTTGATAAATTTGATGGGGTACTTAAATTTTGTTCCGGAGTTCAAGTGAACCAATGTTCCGTCGGAGAGCAATACGTTGAAAATCTTTCCATACGGAATTTGAACTTCGCTATAAACGAGTTCTTCAATTTCTGAATCGGCACTATAGCTTAAAACATTTCCTTTTTGATTGGCAATGACTTTGCCATTTGCACCTACGATTTTTTGATTTCCTTTCTCTTCGATAACTTCAATGGCATCTTCTCCTGTTCTAAGAGTAATAGCTTCTGGATCGGGCTGCACCGTTTCAAATGTCGTTTCATTTCTTTCAAGTAGAAATAATGTAGAGATTACCAGACCTACGAAGATGGCCGCATAGGGAACCAATGTTTTCCAAAGAGGTATCGCTTTTGGAACATGCAGATTGATTTTGTTTTTAATGACAGTCCATTCGTCTTCAGTTCCATTTACATTAAGCAATTCAATAGACTCTTCTAAAAGGCCAGAACTGTTCAATTCTTTGATCAACTCTATTTCTTCTTTGGTCAGATGCTTGAAAGCTTCTTGATCAATTCTACCTGTTTGTTGTACGAGCTTAAGAACTTTTTTGAACTGCTCAGTATTTGCCATTTTGCAAAGTTTGTTTCCTGTATGTTTCCTATTTTCTAATTTGGGGTGACAGATTATTTGTTTTTTAACAAAAAGGATTGAAAATTCTCCGTAACTGAGTATAATTCTATATAATTGAATTGCAGAAAAGCGAAAAAGATTGAATAAATTTAAGTGTGTAAGTAGCTTTTTGAACAACCAACCATGCAAAAGCCGCCTTTGACCATAGAAGAGTTAGAATTGTTCTTTAAGAGCAATCACGCTTTTCTATGTTTGGCGGCCTTATCTATTGTAAAGGATAAAGATGTTGCAAAAGATATCGTTCAAGATTTCTTTATTTCTTATTGGGAAAGAAGAAAGAATGTACAATTTACCGTTTCCTTTAAGGCCTACGCAGTAAGGGCTATAAAGAACCTAAGTCTTCAGCACGTACAGAAAGTAAAAAAAGAACAGAGTTTAGTGAACCAATTGGTGGCCAACATAAGGGTAGATGAAGAAAAACCTCAAAAAATCGGTAATAAAAAACGCCTACAAGAATTGATTGACAGACTACCCGAAAGTCGCAGAAAGATTTTTATATCTTATGTCATATACGGTCAGTCGTATTCTGAAATTGCCGAAAACAATGGAGTTTCAGTTAATACGGTTAAAACTCAGATGAAGCGAGCCTATCGATTTCTTAGGTCTGAAGCTAACCCAGATTTGCTCTATTTCTGTTTAGTAATGTTCGAAATATTCTAGATTACAAATAGCCGCTATTTCGGAATAGTTCGTTATTTGTTCTCGACCAAGCTGAACAGTTCTTTATCTAATTGCGGTTTTACCTCGCAAGAAGTATCAAAATGCATGGTAGCCGTATTTTTACTATTGTATTCTGGCCAAGTTGGCAAACCTTCATGATTAGGATTGCCTGTTTTAGCAAAACTGATCCATGCCTGACTCATTTTGGTTGCAAGAACTTGGGCTTCTTCTCCGCCCCCCGTCATATTTTGTGCCCTCTGAATATTGTCAAAAACAAAAGGTAGTTCCATACAATGCAAAGATTTGTATTTGCCATCAAACACAGGTGATTGCCAGGTGAAAAGATACATGAATACCGAAGCACCATTCTGTAGTGAAGATTTTTCATTCGCCTGAACAACTGCCCCTGGTCTGAACATAGTATCGATATCTAGCAAGTCTTTTGTGTCTGTGTCGTTCGGATAGGCTTTTTTGACTGCCTGTATATAGTCATCTGACTTATCTTTCCATTCATTCTTGATATGAGCATATATCTCTTCGTCGGTAGCATCTATAAATCTCATGTTCGCAAAAGGGGCGAACTCATTTTTAGTGGTTCCGATAAGAAGCGGAATGTCTTTCGATAGTTCGAAAGCCTCTTTAGAGAATAATTGATAGGGTAAATCTTCACCATCTCTGCTAGGCCCCCAGTTAAGGCCAAAGCCTATTACGGGTTTGCCTGCCGCCTTCATTTTTTCCGCTACATTTTTTAGTGCTTGGGTACTTGCTGCACTTAGTTTATCGAAGGGTACATTTTGTATGCTGTCTACCTGGTTAGGTTCTATACCAAGTAATGACAAAACTTCGGCCCCGATGGCTTGGGTATCTTCTTTTTCGAGAATGTTGGTTCTAAACGAACCACTTTGGTTGATGGCTTTGTGAAAAAGACCTTTAGCCTTCGGCATTGCCATCAGCGTATTGACTTTTGCACCACCTCCGGATTGACCAAAAATGGTGATATTGTTAGGGTCTCCGCCAAAATTGGCAATATTTGATTTTACCCAATTTAAAGCCGCCACCATGTCAAGAATGCTGTTATTGGCCGAATGTTTGTATTTGTTTCCGTAGGCAGACAAATCTAAAAAGCCAAGAACATTTAATCTATGGTTGATTGAAACTACTACGACATCACCTTTTTTACTCAAATTTTCACCGTCATAAGAGGGTAGCTCTTGACTGGAGCCTGCTGTGAATCCTCCTCCATGTATCCAAAAAAGAACAGGTCTTTTTTTGTTGTCATCAATACTTGGGGTCCAAACATTAACTCGAAGGCAATCTTCACTTGTATAACCCCAATCGTGATCAAATACAAATTCGGGTTCATCGGTAACTTCAGTTGTCGGGGTCATGAGTGGAGCCACTGGGCCATAGGTTGTTGAACTTCTTACGTCTTCCCAGGGTGTTGTTTTTTGAGCTGCTTCAAATCGATTGGCTTGGGCATAGGGTATGCCTTTATAGATATATGTTCCATCATGAATATAGCCCCTAACTTTCCCTGATTCGGTATTTGTAACGGCCACGTTTTTTCCGGTTACCAATTTTTGTGCGTTGTTGATTTGAAAAAATAACAAAAAGACAACTGGCAAGATTGTGTGGATGATTTTCATGATAGCGGTTTTATAGTTGAGTAAAGTTCTTTTAAAGTATTAGCAGAAAGAGATAGTTTAAATTGATAATTTGCCCGGTATGCGGGTTTCTTTTTCAAAAGAAATATAAATCTATCATATTTCAAAGTGTTAATGTAACAAAGTGAGACAATAGAAGTTTTTTGTTGGTTGGTGGGCCGGGCGAACTGTTGTAAATTAGAGGGGTAAAACAAAATGCAATCTTTGTTATGGAAAGAAACCAACTGTATCCAATATTTTTGAAGGTATCCGAATTGAATATATTGATTGTTGGTGGAGGTAATGTGGCACTGGAGAAGTTGACGTTCCTTCTGAAGTCAAGTCCGAATGCTAAAGTTGAAATGGTTGCCCCTATGTTCAGAAAGGATACTATCGACCTTGCCAGTAAGAATAATGTTACCATGTATAAAGACGAGTACAATGACTCGCATCTTGAAAATAAGCATATTGTAATTGCAACGACCGATAACCCTCAAGTTAATCTTACTGTGTATGAAGATTGTAGGAAAAAAAGTCTCTTGGTCAATGTGGCAGACAATCCACCCCTTTGCGATTTTTATATGGGAGGCATAGTAACAAAAGGAAACGTCAAAATAGCTATATCTACCAATGGAAAATCGCCAACTACGGCAAAGAGGCTCCGTCAGTTTTTTGAAGACGTTCTTCCTGATAATATTGATGATTTGGTTCAGAACTTAAATGAATATCGCAAAACCATCAAAGGAGATTTTGAGAAAAAGGTGGAGGTTCTCAATGAATTTACCAAGGGATTGGTCAAGCGTAATCCTCAATAAGCCCGTCTCTCTGTAGTACTTTTCCTGTTTATTTTATTTTGTAGGATAAAAAAACAAAAAAAATATTTTTGTTAAATTTTTTGGGAATTGCGTAACCGATTGCAGTAATCGATTGCGCTTCCAATTATCCTAATTCTCTTTCTAAGATTTTTAAAAAACTTTTTAAGTCTTTCAGAAGCCCGATAAATGGGGCTTTTACAGAGGTTATACCGATTTGGCTAAATGGTTGAAACTCAATTTTCGTTAAAAACAAACAAGTTTGGTTTTTTAGTAAAAAAATTATTGATAATTAAAATTATAGGTAAAATTAGTGCTAAATCAGTACTAATGTGGCTTTAAAAATGATATTTTGATTTGCTTAAATCAAAACGTAAGCCTATTTTCGTCTATGGCGGTATGCAGAATTATTGATTATTACATAGTCATATGAAAGTACACCGTTTTGGCAACCAAAAGAAAATTAATTCTAACAACTACAAAAATTGACACTATGAAATGAACTATCTAACTACACATTTTATGCCTAACAAGGGCTAGATTGATTTCGATTTAAACTATTAAGTAACTAACATTTTTTAACTAACTACAACATGAAAAACACTACAAAATTTGTAGGTACAGGCTCTGGTGTGTTCAAATCACAGTTTTTGGGCGCATTCTTCATGATTTTACTTGTTGTACCTACCTTAGGTCATGCCAACGAAATTACCGTAGCTGATCGTATTCATGCTTTTGATGTTCCTTTTCAATCAACCGTTTCAGGTACGGTAACTGATGAGAATGGAGTTCCCTTGGCCGGAGCAAGTGTGGTGGTCAGAGGAACCACTAGGGGTACAACGACTGACTTTGATGGTAATTTCTCCATTCAAGCAGAAGGTAACGCTGTTTTGGGAGTAAGCTATATTGGCTACAAAACAGCACAAATTTCAATTAACAATCGATCTACTTTAAGTATAACCCTTGAAGAAGATTCGGCACTCTTAGATGAAGTGGTGGTGGTAGGTTATGGTACCCAAAAGAAGGGTGAAGTAACCGCTGCAATAGCATCCGTAGATGCTGAGCAAATTGGTATTGTGCAAACTTCAAGTACAATAGATGCTGTTAAGGGACAGATTTCAGGGGTTGATATTCAGGCCGGGGGCGGTCGCCCAGGTCAAACTTCTACTGTACGTATTAGGGGTAGAAGATCGGTAACGGCTTCTAACGATCCTTTATATGTAGTTGATGGAATTCCATTGATCGATGGCTCTGAATCAATGTCTGATATTAACCCACAAGACATTGCTTCTATGCAAGTCTTGAAAGATGCCGCAGCTACGGCCGTTTATGGGTCAAGAGGTGCTAACGGTGTTATATTGGTGACTACCAACCGTGGAAAGGTCGGTGAAACACAGGTAAGATATAGTAGCCAATATGGTATAACTTCGGCATCACGCCTTGTGGATATGATGAATGGTCCGGAGTATGCGGCTATGAAAAGGGAGGCCCGACGCTCCTCTTGGGATGGTACCATCCCAGCTGATACAGACGTTTTCTTCGATCCTATTGAATTAGAATCATTGGATCAAGGGCGGTCGACCGACTATTTAGATTTGGTACTTGGATCAGGTTATCAGACCAATCACCAATTAGGAGTTAGTGGAGGTTCAGAGAATACAACTTTCAACTCTTCTATAGGGTATTTCAAAGAGCAGGGTATTATTAGTAATATGGACTATGAGCGTTTCTCAGGAAGGTTGAATGTTGATCATCGTATCAATGATACTTTCAAAATCGGGGCGTCGTTTCTTATTGCACACTCTATTCAGAACTGGGGTTCTAATGCAACAATGGGTGAAGCCTTGGCAAACAACCCTTTAGGTGTGCCATTTGATGAAAATGGTGAGTTGCGATTTTTACCTACCAATGACGGTATTCGAACAAACCCTTTAAACGAATTGGTTGATGGTGCATTTGTTGATGAGAGAAAATGGACCCGTATTTTTGCTCCCATCTCATTAGATATAAATATTACCGAAGGGCTTCAATGGAAAACTCTTTTTGGGCCTGATATTCGTTTAGGTAGACGAGGTGAATTTAGAGGCAGCTTGACGAACGACAATCGTGGAGGCCCTGGAGATGCGGCTATCACTCACTCAGACAACTTTGCCTATACAATAGAGAATTTATTGACTTTTGATAAAGAGGTGTTTAGTGATCAAAATCTTAAAGTAACACTTCTTCAGAGTGTTCAAAGTTCACGTACTGAAATAGCTCAGGCTTCGACCACTGGTATACCTTATGAGTCCCAGAAATTTTTTAATCTAGGTTCTGCAGCCAACAGAAATGTAGCCTCAAGATTGACCGAATGGACCTTGGCTTCATTTATGGGGAGGTTGAATTATGATATTGGAGGTAAATACCTATTTCAAGCTTCGTTAAGGGCTGATGGGTCTTCAAGGTTGGCCGAAGGAAATAAATGGAATTACTTTCCTGGCGCCTCTATTGGATGGCGTATGTCAGAAGAGCAGTTCTTGGCCGATACTTCGGTATCACAATTGATGTTAAGGGCCTCTTACGGCGAAGTAGGAAATACCTCGGTTAATCCTTATCAAACAGCAGGAAGATTGGGTTCTATACCATATGCTTGGGGTGAAGATGGTGTTCTTGGCTTTGGCCTCTCTGAAATACCGAATACCAACTTGGGCTGGGAAGTTTCAAAAACGGTCGACGTTGGTCTTGATTTTGGTTTGTTCAATGGTCGCGTAAGCGGTACTGTGGATTGGTTTAGAACAAATACTGTAGATATTCTTTTAAATAGAAGCTTGCCACCTACATCAGGTTATGGTAGCATTTTGCAGAATATAGGTTCCACTCGTACCCAAGGTCTTGAATTTGCGGTCAGCACCAAGATTTTCGATAACCCGGATGCTTTTTCATGGAAATTAGACTTTAATATAGCTGGTTATCGTGAACAAATTACAGAATTGGCCCTGAAAGATGAAAACGGTAATCCTATCGATGATGTGGGTAACTCTTGGTTTATCGGTGAGCCTATTCAAGTCTTTTATGACTACGAAAAGATAGGTATTTATCAATCGAACGAAGTCGATTTGGCCAATTCAATGGAGCAGAAGGTGCCAGGTGAAATAAAATTAAGAGACACAAATAATAATGGTGTCATTGATCCTGATGACCGAAAGATACTAGGTACTGATACCCCAGACTATTATGGTGGTTTGACCAATAGATTTTCGTACAAAGGGCTTGAACTTGGATTGTTCTTCTATTTCCGTCAAGGGCAAACAATTCAATCGGGATTCCATGCAGGGAACAATTCACTATTCGCAAGATATAATAATCTTGATGTGGACTATTGGACTATTGACAATCCTACAAATGCCAATCCAAGACCGAACGAAAACCAAGAAAGTCCGAGAAACGGTTCAACCTTGACTTATTTTGATGGTAGTTTCATCAAACTAAGAAATATATCGCTTTCATACGCTTTGCCAAATTCGGTTACCGATAAATTGGGTATGGATAGCTTGAAATTTACATTATCAGGACAGAATCTGTGGTTCATCACCGATTATGAAACATTTGATCCAGAGGTCGGAGAGTCCGACGATAATGCAGGCCCATTTAGAGTTGATCCTCCAGGTGAAGCCAACGGAGCAAGTTCTTTGGGGTCTGGTATTATTCCAAGTAATAAGATGTACTCTTTAACCTTAAGTGCTACATTCTAATCATGGAGACCATAAAAAAAAATAATATAGATATTATGAAAAGAACAATATATACAGTTTGGTTACTAGCTTTTGGCTTTGTAATCAGTGCGTGTGAGGACTATCTTGAAGAGGAGTTGGTGACAGACGTATCCGCTGCCTCGTATTATACAACTGAAGATGGTCTTAAAGATGCGGTTACCGCTACTTATGGTCTTTTGAAACCGTTTTACGGTCAAGAGATGGGTGCCGCCATGACCACTTTTGGTACAGACATATGGACCAACGGTGCGGATGGAGGTCATAAATACTTTAATTTTTATGATACCAGTTTGAACTCGGCTTCCTCTTATATTCGCGATGCGTGGAATACTTGGTATCGCGGTGTCAATCAGGCCAATGGTGTGATTAATCGGTCAGCTGATGTAGAGATGGATGAGGGTGAGAAAACAACTCTTTTGGCTGAAGTTCGATTTCTTAGGGCTCTTTATTACTTTAATATCGTGACCACTTACGGTGATGCGCACATTAGTTTAGAGGAAACCACAGATATTGAGGTTGAAGCCAATAAAACTTCTCAATCTGAAATCTACGGACAGGCTATAATACCAGATTTAGAGTTTGCGATTGCCAATTTAGGCGAAGAGCCTTTTAATGGTGATTATGGTAGGGCGACCAAACCCGCAGCAGAGTTTTTGTTGGCAAAAGTGTTACTTACCAGAAGTTACACCGGTTTTGCAGAAGGTAACGATGCAGCAAGGGCAGAAACCCTATTCGGCAATGTTATAAACAACTACGGTTTTTCTCTTTTAGATGATTATGCATCCTTATGGGATATAGCTAACCAAGAAAACAGTGAAGTTGTTTTCGCGGTACCGAATTCAAAAGCGCAGGTTGATAGTGATATAGATCCTTACGGTCATAGGTGGCACCTTTATTTTTTAATGGAGTATGATGTACGTAGGGGTATGACTAGGGATATTGCCAATGGTAGGCCATGGAAAAGGCACCGTCCAACAGAGTTTATGTTGTCTTTGTGGGATAGGGATATTGATTCAAGATATGACAAGTCTTTTAAACATGTTTTCTATGCCAACAAAGAAGAGCCAGCCACCGACGCGGTAGGAGATGAACCGGCAAGAGCACCTTTAGCTGTTGGCGACACCGCTATATTTATTCCTGGGCCAATGCGAAATGAACTTTGGCCACAATCGAGACAGGATCAAGTACCTTATATGGTGATTACAGATGATGAGTATTCTGAAAGGTTGTTTCCGCCAATGAACAAATGGATTGACGACACGAGACCTGACAGGCAAAAGGTGAACGGTCAAAGAGACTTTATCCTTATGAGATTAGGTGATGCCTATTTGCTGCGCGCGGAAGCTAGGTTGCAACAAAACAACGCCTCTGGAGCCGCAGCCGATATCAACGTTATTCGCACAAGGGCTGCTTGGCCGGGCCAAGAAGCAGCGCTTCAAGTTGCCGCTGGCGATGTTGACCTTGATTTTCTTTTAGATGAAAGGGCACGTGAACTAGCTGGTGAAGGTTATAGATGGTGGGATCTTACAAGAACCGGTACATTGGTCGATAGAGTTAAAGCGTATAACCCTCAAGGGGCGGCCAATATTCAAGATTATCATACGGTTAGGCCAATTCCTCAAGACCAGATTGATAGAACATTGGGAGGATATCCTCAGAATCCTGGGTATCCCCAATAATTATGTTGTTTGAGTTAGTCAAAAGCCAGCGTTTTTACGCTGGCTTTTTAGTTGCTAACGTTGTATTTCACACATTTTTCTTAAAAAAGGTATAGCGGCAAAAAGCTATATAAAAATTCATATCTTGAAGCAAAATCCAAAATACATATTAAAAAAATGAATATAATTAAATCAAGCAGAGCAAAAATTGTGAATGGCTTGGCACTTACAGCATTGATTCTTTTAGGTTCATGTGGTGAAACGGCTAAAGATGACACCCCATGGATCGAGATTTTTGATGGGAAAACCTTCAATGGTTGGAGCCAGAAAGGAGGAAAAGCAAACTATGAAGTTCGTGACGGAATCATTGTAGGCAGTACGGTTCATGATACCCCTAATTCTTTCATGACTTCAGACAAAATGTATGGGGATTTTATTTTGGAACTTGACTACAAAGTAGATTCTACGATGAATTCGGGTATCCAAATAAGAAGTAATAGTTATCCGAATTACATGAACGGTAGAGTTCATGGGTACCAGATTGAAATCGACCCTTCAGAAAGGGCTTGGAGTGCCGGAATCTATGATGAGGCAAGAAGAGGTTGGCTCAATCCAATGACCGATAACCCTGAAGCACAAAAGGCCTTTAAACAGAACGATTGGAATCATTATCGTATCGAGGCAATAGGTGATACATTGCAAACTTGGATCAACGGTGTGCCAGCCGCAAACTTAATTGATGATAAAACTGCTAGCGGCTTTATCGGATTACAGGTGCACAGTATTCGGAAGGAAAGTAAAGAGGGCACTGAAATAATGTGGAGAAATATTAAGATTTTGACCGATAGCCTTTCAAAATATAATAGACCCCACCCAGTAGAGCCCATCATTACGAAAAATAACCTGACCAAATCGGAAAAAGAAGGTGGTTGGGAAATGCTTTGGGACGGTAAGACAACCAATGGTTGGCGTGGTGCAAGATTGGATGAATTCCCTGATAAGGGGTGGAAGATTGAAGATGGCGTTTTAAGCGTACTTTCTTCGGGTGGCGCCGAATCTGCTGCTGGTGGCGATATTGTCACCAAAGAGCTATATGGTGATTTTGAGCTGAAGGTAGATTTTAAACTTACCGAGGGCGCCAATAGCGGTATTAAATATTATGTCAATACCGATATTAATAAAGGTCCTGGCTCTTCTATCGGATTGGAATATCAGATTTTAGACGACGATAAGCATCCTGATGCAAAAATGGGTAGGGACGGTAATCGCACGGTATCTTCTCTTTATGATTTGATTACTGCTGATGAAAACAAGCCAATCAACCCAATTGGAGAATGGAATACTGCCCACATCATTTCTAAAGATAATCATGTTGAACACAGATTAAACGGAATTAAAGTATTGGAATACGAGCGAAAAAGTGCTGATTACCGAAAATTGGTCGCTGAAAGCAAGTATAAAAAATGGCCCAATTTTGGTGAGGCTGACAAAGGGCACATTTTGTTACAAGACCATGGTGACTTGGTGTCGTTCAAAAACATCAAAATTAAAGACTTGAGTAAATAAACTTTGCTTTCTGGTTGTGGTCAAACCATACCGGTTACTAAACTTAAACTAAAGAATATGAGTTCTAACAGAAGAAACTTTATCAAAAAAGCCTCGGTAGGTGCGGCGGGAATCGCCTTCAGCGGTAGTATAAATGCAATGTCGGCTTCGGGATATTCTCGGATTTTGGGAGCAAACGATAAAATCAACTGTGCCATCATAGGTGTGCGTAGCAGGGCAAAAGCACATATTAAGGCTATTCATACCGATTCGAATGCCAAAATTATCTATAGTTGCGATGTAGATGATAAGATTATTGAAGAACATAATGAATGGTGTAAAAAGAATATAGGGTATGTTCCGAAAGTCGAAAAAGACTTTAGAAAAGTTTTGGAAGACAAAAAGGTAGATGCCGTTTTTATTGCGACACCTGAACATTGGCATGCACCAATGGCCATTTTGGCCCTTCAGGCAGGTAAACACGTGTACGTTGAAAAGCCATGTAGCCATAACCCTTATGAGAATACTTTACTGGTAGAGGCACAAAAGAAATATGGTAAGAAGGTGCAAATGGGTAACCAGCAACGATCGGCCAAATCTTCGGCGCTGGCAGTAAAAGAAATCAATGAGGGTATTATAGGAGATGTCTTCAAGGGAGAAGCCTACTATTCCAACAACAGAGATTCTATTGGAACGGGTAAAAAAATCCAGGTACCTTCAACGCTCGATTGGGAAATGTGGCAAGGCCCAGCAATACGTGAAGATTACAGAGATAATATTCACCCTTATAATTGGCACTGGTTCAAAAATTGGGGTACTGGTGAGGTACATAACAATGGCACCCATGAAATTGATATTTGTAGATGGGCATTAGGGGTTGATTTGCCCGATAGTGTAACCTCTTACGGAGGAAAGTATGCCTATGATGATGATTGGGAATTTGTAGATAACCAGCAGGTTACTTATAAGTTCGGGGATGATAAATTTATAACTTGGACAGGTCATAGTAGAGGTCTTATAATGCCGAATCAACCAGGTAGAGGTATTACCATTTATGGTAGCAAAGGTATTATCACCCTTAGCAGGGGAGGTTATCAGCTTTATGATTTGGGAGGAAACCAGATTAAAGATGTAAAGGAAGATGGAGACCAAAGTACCGGAACCAATACTAGGGGAGAAGGTGTTTTAGATGTCAACCACGTAAGCAATTTCTTTGCAGGAATTCGTGAGGATAAATCATTGAACTCCGACATTAAAGATGCCAGCGTTACAACCATGCTTTGCCACTTGGGCAATATGGCTCAAGATGCCGGGGAAACCATAAAGATTGATACAACCACAGGTAAAGTCTTGAATAATGATAAAGTGATGAAAGACTGGTGGAAAAGAGAATACGCCCCAGGTTGGGAGCCAAAACTATAAGCAATTCATTATAATCTAAGCCTCTGATTTTTCAGGGGCTTTTTTATGCTGAAGAAGCACCTTTCAAGCGGTACTTCAGTTTGTCAAGTCGAAAGCGCTTACCTAAGATATCTTTATCTCTTAGGTATTGTTTTAATCTAAGTTTATAGGCAGTTGTTATCATTTTACTCCATGAAATCAGATTATTTTTTCTGTAAAACAGATGAAAGTATAGATGATAAGGGTAGTTGCACCATTTGATTTTATAATCCGTAGTTCCCATTGATAAATCGATGGTCTTAACACCCAGGTAAAAAAATAGTTCCAGCCTTTTTAATATGCCTATATCGCCCATATTATAGTCAGAATATGCAATATCGTAGGTTTGAATATAACTGAAAACGGTATCCTCTAAATGAAAGTGAAGGGCAATATTAATGGGCTGCTCCTTATCATAAATCACAAAAAGAGAGGCTCTTTTTGTGAGCAAAAGGGGGTACACCAATTCTTGATAATAATGCCAATTATGTAAGTTGTTGTTGTGTACTCTTTTTTCGTCGAACCTCTTTTCAAGAAGAGCTGCGAATTGGGAAAAGAGCTTATCGTAGGCGTCCCTTTCCATTTTGCCATAAAAGAAACAGTACTCGATCTTGTGTTCAGCTTCCAGTTTTTTCTTTTTTGACCTAAGCTTTTTTCTATTGCGTGCACTTAGCTGTTTCAAAAGGTAATCGTCTACACTTTTTGAAGCTGTAAGATCTATTAAGAAACCTTTATATTGGCGTATTTTTCTTCGGGAAATATTCTTGCTTAAGGGGGCTTCAGGTACATCTAAATACTCGGGAATATCCCAAACGGATGTAAACCCTAAATCATCAAATCCGTCAAAATGGTTTGAATTTGCAAGAAGATTCGAGTTGGTAAGATTGTTATTTATGGGGGTATTATAGAATGGAGGTATCTTACCTTTCATGAAAAGGTCAAAGAAAAACCGGTATTTGGTGTCAATAGCCAACTCGAAACGATAAATATGTATCTCTAGGGGAATTGGTCGTAATAATTCGACATTCCTAAAGATAAAATTTATTTATCGTTCGGTAGTAAGGTAATCAGCTATGGTTTTGGCAATTATATCTCGACCATGCTCGTTCCAGTGATGGTCGTAAATTAAGGTCGTCGATTTTTTTGATGCCTTAAAATTGGATGCAAAATCTAAAACCTCAATATTTTCGGCTTTACAGTATTTTAAAAAGCTATCGGCAGTTTTTCTTGAGTCTAGCAGAATAACCGTTTTTTCTTTGTCGAAACCGTAAAGAGAAACTAGGCTTTTGAAATTGTTGAGTCGTTTTAATTCTTGTGCGTCTATCTCTTCTTGCGACAGCTTTACCTCGTTTTCTTGATAACCGTTTTGTGGCTCCCTAAAAGCTTTACCTTGAGCAAGTCTTTTGAAGGGTTCGAGAATACCAATTTTTGAACCGTAGGCCAAAAGTTTGATGTTATCACGAATCTTAAAAAGCGTGGAATTCAGCATTTTGATCCTCGCATAATTAGGGCTGTACTCACCCCTAGAAAGATCGCTTTCGTAATTGAGGTAGATGATTATCTTATCAATTAATTCAAATTGCTCTTTATAAGCGTGTATCAAATGCATTTGATTCGCCAAGTCATAGCCGGCATAACCATATTCATATACGCTAATATCTTTGGTTTGTTCTTCGACTTTCTCGCCGGTAGAAATGTAGTAATCTTGATGAAAGCCTTCTATGAATGAATCTCCTATTAAAGCTACTTCATAATCTTCTGCAGTGGGGTTGAATTCATTTTTGGAATTAAAACCTTCTTCATTGATCCTGAACTCTGAAAAATTCTGATTTCTGTTTCCGGTCACGGCGTATCCTGAACTACCAGGCACGCGCTTTTCTACACCATACTCATCAATGTATCTCGGTGGGTCTTCGGTGTATAGGTGTAAAAGCCTTACCAAACCTTCTAAGGTCAGTAAAATCAGAAATACGTATACCAAGCATTTTAATATAAACTTCTTCATCCCTTAGAATTGGAAATAAATAAACGATCTATTGACACCATCATCATAGAATAGCAACATAAGTAATATGAGAACAGAGTATACAAAAAACCTCACATATCTAGATTTAAACTTGAACGGGTTTCTCTCGTCTTTTCTAATTAGATATTCATAAAAGGTAAATAGGGCTATCAAAACATAAAAATCAATCATTCGGTAACCCATCGGATGAACATAGGGAGCGTAACTGAAATCTTCGATAATCTTATTGATGTAGGCAAAAGAATCGGTTAGGGTGGGAGACCTGAAAAAGATTCTGGAGAAAGTTACCAAAGCAAAGGTCAATAATACCTGGCCAATTTCCTTTAGTGATGGTAACCAACTATTTTCTGCAATTACATTGTCGGCATAGATTCGGTTTCTGCCCATCAAGAATACAGGGATATAAAAAAGCGCATGCAACGCTCCCCAGAAAATAAAGGTCCAATTCGCACCGTGCCAAAAGCCACTAACCACGAAAATTATGGTAATATTTCTTATGGATAAAAGTTTACCGACCCGATTACCACCCAAGGGAATATAAAGATAGTGTCTGAACCATGTCGATAACGAGATGTGCCAACGTTGCCAATATTCGGCCACGTTACGCGAGAAGTTAGGAAACTTAAAGTTCGACATAAGTTCGACCCCTAAAAGCTTGGCGGTTCCTAAGGCGATATCTGTATATCCGCTAAAATCGCCATATACCTGAAAACTAAAAAGACAAACACCCAAAATGAGCGTGGAAGCCGGGTAGTCGCCATAATTCTGGAATATGTCATCAACAATTGGGGCCAAAGCATCGGCAATCACCAGTTTTTTGAAGAAACCCCAAAGCATAAGTTTAATTCCGCTAGAGGCCTGGTCAAAATTGAAAACTCTTTTATTCGAAATCTGGTGTAACAAATTGGAAGCCCTTTCAATGGGCCCGGCGACCAATTGGGGAAAGAAGGCTACGAATGCCGTAAATGCCACCAAATCATTGGTAGGTTTCAGCTTTTTATAATAAATGTCAAATGAGTAAGACATTGTTTGAAAGGTGTAAAATGAAATACCCACGGGTAGAATGACCCTTAGCGTCCATGTGCTTTTCATATCGTACCCGAAAATCGACCACATATCGATGAAAGAGTCGACAAAAAAGTTGAAGTATTTGAAAAAACCTAAGAGACCCAGGTTAAAAGCCATGCTTACCCATAGCCAGTATCTTGCCTTTTTTTGATCTAGGTTTTTAAATATCTCTTGCCCAACATAAAAGTCTACCAGTGTACTGAGCATTATCAGTAAAAGAAAACGCCAATCCCACCAGCCATAAAAGATATAACTGGCAACTATGATTAAAATGTTTTGGGCCTTTAAGTTTTTTTTGAAAACCGTCCAATACAAGATGAATACCAGGGGTAGAAAGAATAGAAATTCTATTGAATTAAATAGCAATAGGGTAAGGTTTTAGGTTAGGCTTGTTATTTTGACATTTGCACTCCTGTCTGTTTAAGATTGCCAACGAACAAATAGTCCATTTCATTATGTTCTACCTTAAAAATTTTAAGGTTTTTCATGCATTCATTATTCAGATACAAAAATTCAAAAGCGATTGTCTTGAGGTGATTGTTCTCTTGCTTTTCCAGAGTAACCATATCAAGATTGTCAGTAGAGACCGTATTTTCAAGTTCGATAAAGTTATAGCCCGTAGTGCTTGGTTTTTCCTTCTTTTGGTTCTTTAGGCCATAGGTTAATTTGTGAAGTCTTTCGTTCAGGTTCTTTTCGCGCAAATTTTGTTTAAGGTCGAAAAATTTCTTGACGCTATTAGCGGTTACCTTTGATTTAATAGACTTCTTGTTGAAATAAATGTGATATTCGAAATCATAGGTTCTGGTAGCCCATCTTGTCTTATATTCGAAATGACCCTTAGAAAAATCGAATATTTTAAAGTTGTTTTCCAACCCCCATTCTATAAGTTTCATAATGGTTACGGAACCTAAATGAAACTTGGCATAATCGATGTCAAAAACTGTAATGGCATCGAAAATAATCTCCTCTGAAAAATAGTTGAGGGTTACCCCAATAGGTATGTTTTGGTCATAAATAACGTAAAGCGCCGCTTTTTTATCTAAAAGTAGGGGGTAGGCGACTTCTTTATAAAAGTTCCATTCCGTAGTATCAAGGTTATTATTGTATACCTCCTTATCGTCAAAACGTTTTTCCAGAAGATTTCTGAACGACTCGAATATTTCATTGTACTCTTTCTTTTCAACATCGCCCCAAACCATCTTATAAGTAATGTCAAAACACTCTTCCAGCCTTCTCTTGTATTTGTTGAGTTTATAACGACTGCTTTTGCTAAAAGTTTTTTGCATAAACTGCTGAAAGTCTGTAAACGTATCGAGATCTATTAGATACCCAGGATATTGCTTACTACTTAAAAAACCGATTTGGTTCGATTCTGATTTTTCAACATTAAAATAGCTAGGAACGTCAAAAATCAGGTAGGTGTCATTGATTTCGTTGGGTCGGTCACCTAAATTCACTTGGTAATCGATACCTTTTGTCAACGTACTTCCCATATTGTGCCACACGGGCAACGAAGGGTGCTTTGCAAAGGTAAGGGGTGCGAGAAATTCGGGTTTCTTTACCTTGCCATTAGTATAAAAATGTTTTTTCCAAACACCGCTGAAGGTGTCAGATAAAAAGGGATTGCCTTTAATCATGGTTAATTGGATATTTGGGGAAGTATTCTATATGCAGGAAAGTACTCTAGGTCTTTGTCTGTCATAGAATTGCGTAAACGCTTTAATTCTTGCTCTATCAGCTTGTCATAAATTTTTTGGTCGACAATGAACTTCCATAGTTTAAATGGCATCAAATCTTTTGAAAAACTCGATTTAAAGGCCATCAGCGAATCTTCTCTATTGGCTCTTCCTCCTCCGAGATTAAAGAATTTATAGTTCATGTCGTTAGCTCGAAGGCGCATCTCGTCTATAATCAATTTAATTCCGCCCAAACTTAAATGCTCGGTTTTGGCTCCGGAAAGATGGTATTGTACGATGTCGTCGGTTAAAATAAAAATGGCACCGGCAATTATTTCATCGGTCTCATCAATTTTACAAAGCAACAACTCGGTTTCGTACTCAGAACTTAGCAAAAGTTTGTAAAAATACCGCTCATCGAAAAAGTAACTCTCATTGGCATTCACACGATCCATGTTTTCATGATAAATCGTAATGAATTCTTGAATGTCATCCTCGGTAGTGCCCTTATATACAGAACAGGTCTTTCGAGCCTTGTTCAAATACGTTTTTAACCGACTACCATAATTTTGCCTTTGAATATCTATGGGTTGGGTGAGGTCAATATTGACCACAAAACCGGGATTGGTTATTTCGCCAAGTCCCTCCAGAACTTCGTCTTGATGTTCTATAAAAGGATGCAATCTGGAAAAAATAGTAATGATATGGTTTTGCATTAAAAAAGCAATCAACTCTTCTTTGAATTTTTTATTGTTAAAAGAAGGTTTCAGTTTCATCACCAGCGGGCCAGCGTAGCCATAAACGGAGGTAGCATCTTTATAAGGCGTACCAATGATCGGTCTTACCAATAAGGGTAAGGCTACCAAGCCTTGCGGTTCTTCGTAAGAAATAAGAATTGGTTCCTCATCCTGCTTTCTAGAAAGCTCGTGGTAAGAATAAGTATGGTAAAAATCGTGATGTGGAAAGGTGTTGATACATCTTTTCCATTCTTTTTTCTCCCTAATAACCTGTATCATTCCAGATTTTACTTGTTCTTCTAATGTTGTGTCAAAAATACAGTTCAAACGTAAAGAATTTCTTAAAAACGAAAACGTTTAGTAAAATGTTTTAGTTAAAAATTTAGTTTAAAAGTTGATTTAGACGTTTACTGAAATCTTACCCAATAAAAAAGCCCCTGATTTATGGGGCCCAATTATAAATTATTTGAAATAAGATTAAGAAATAATGTTGGCTGTGATTTCAGCTTTTGTTAATCAAAAATGCCAATAATGTCTAAAATAAGAGCGACAGGAATAGCGGCAAGAATAAAAACCAAGCAGCCGACCATAATTCTCAGAAAGAGATTAAGCATTTTAACTCCGATGGGTAGTTCTTGTTCCATAATAGTTGATGTTTACTTAAAGTTAACAAATATTATGTCACAAAACTGTTTTTGAGGAAGTTATTTGTTTACGCCTTGGGTCCTTGTGAATGGTAAAAACGTTTTTTAGTCGATTTTAAAATTAAGAAAGGTTTCTTTTTAAGGCTTTTTCCCACTTAGTGTTTTGCTTAGCTCTTCTAAAGAAACACCCTTGGTTTCGGGCATCATGAATTTGACAAATAACAATTGCAACACCATCATGAATGCAAAAAAGGCGAATACCGGTCCTGGTCCGACCTTTGTAAAGAGAAAAGGAACCATCGAGGGTATGATTGCCGCTAGTACCCAATGTGTAGAACTGCCAAAAGACTGGCCGGCACCTCTTAAATGATTAGGGAAAACTTCTGAAATAAATACCCAAATAACAGAGCCTTGACCAATAGCGTGCGAGGCGATGAATATAAACAGGAAGATAGGCACGGCCATTCCCTGCCATTCTAGAATGAAAGCTGCTGCAACTAAAGATAATGATATAATATAGCCTGCTGACCCAATGTACATCAATTGCCTTCTTCCCAACTTGTCGATTAAGAAGATACCGACCAACGTAAAGATTAAATTGGTGATGCCTATACCGATACTGCTAAGAAGTGCAGTGCTTTCGCCAAGGCCTGCTGCCTCAAAAATTCGCGGTGCATAATAGAGAAAGGCATTAATACCCGAAAACTGATTGAAAAAAGCTATCAAGAATGCCAATATCAGTGGAAAGCGATATTTCAACATAAAAATACTTTCAGAGGCCTTCTCTTTGCCTATGTCGTCGGCCATATCTGCCTTGATGGTTTCCAATGTTAGTTCCGGACTTACTGAATTTAAAATCTCTCTTGCCTCGGCATCTCTGTTTTTGGTTAGCAGCCATCTAGGGCTTTTCGGTACCGAAATAACAAACAAGGTATAGATTATTGCAGGAAAGGCTTCTACGCCGACCATCCATCGCCAATCGTTCTCACCGACATTGCTCAAAGCAGCATTGGAGACAAAGGCAAGTAGTATACCTAATACCAGCATGAATTGATAAAAGCCTACCAGTCTGCCTCGGTCTTTTGCGGGGGCAATTTCAGAGATATATGCAGGTGCTGCGACCGTTGAAGCCCCAACGCCCAAACCGCCAATAAAACGAGCTACGGCAAAGGTGTAAGGGTCATTGGCAAATGCGGAACCGATGGCCGAGACGGAATAAAGAATACCAATCCAAATCAAGGTGTTCTTGCGACCTATTTTATTGGTCGGTATCCCGCCGAAAATAGCTCCGATAACCGTACCCCACAAGGCCATGCCAATGACCACCGAGCCATGAAAAGCATCGGAAGAGTTCCATAAAAGTTGAAGTTTTTTTTCAGCACCTGAGATGACAACGGTGTCAAAGCCGAATAAAAAGCCGGCCAAGGCAGCTATAAGGGAAATCCTTAAAATTTTAGTATTCATAGTTAAGTTTTGTTGGTGGCAATAAAGCTAACAAAAAAATAACAGTGAAATTAAGAATTTGATAATGTAGCCTTCCTATAAAGAAAATCCGCTTTATCGATTATCAGAAGATAGTAGGGGAGATATATAATTCATTATTTGATCACTAGCTCCTTTATTTTTAGAGATGTAATTTGAATTAATGGCTCCAGTTCTAAGTCGATACTCGTTGTTTTCCAAAAGTTTTTTCATGGTTTCCCCGAATGTCCATTTGTCATTTATGGTAAGAATTCCTTTTTGGGCGACTAGGTCTTCCGCCTCGTTGAAACCCTTAAAATGTGGGCCGATAATTACGGGGATGCCGAATACCGCTGGTTCGAGAGTATTATGAAGGCCTGTGGCAAATCCTCCTCCCACATAGGCAATATCGGCATAGCTGTAAATTTTGGTAAGTAAGCCAATATGGTCGACAATAAGAACCTCATAGTCCCCAAGATTGTTGTTTTCTATTTTGGAGTAGAGGATGGTTTTTTTTGAAAGAGCACCTGCCAAACCTAAAATTTTATCGCTTTTGATGGTATGAGGTGCTAATACATACTTAACGTTTCTAGGGGCGTGGTTGATATAATCAATAATGATGTTTTCGTCTTCGGGCCATGTGCTGCCTGCTATGAAACATAATTTGTCCTTTTTAAATGATTTCATAAAATCAAGCGAGTTGTCGCGTTCTAAAATTTCGGAAACCCTATCAAGGCGCGTATCCCCACTCACTGTGCAGTTTTTAATGCCGATGCTTTTTAGTAATTCTTTTGAGGCAGGGTCTTGAACAAAATAGTGCGAGAAGCTTTTGAGGGTTTTTCTCATGAATGAGCCATGGGATTTAAAATAAATCTGATTTTCATTGAAGATGGCAGAAATTAAAATGGAAGGAACCTGATGGTCTCGCAGAATTTTCAGGTAATTCGGCCATATTTCATATTTGACAAAAATTGCCAGTCGGGGGTTCACTTTTTTTATGAAAGAGGATGCTTTTTCATTTGTGTCTATTGGTAAATAACAAATGACATCTGCAACTGATGAATTTTTTTTGACCTCGTAACCTGAGGGGGAGAAGAACGTAACCACAACTTTGTAATCGGGGTGGTCACTTTTTATTTTTTCAATTATGGGTAGGCCTTGCTCGAACTCTCCGAGTGACGCGACATGAATCCAGATGTTCTTGTCATTTGGGCCAAGATTATTTTCCAGAATGGCCGAGGTGTTCTTTCTTCCCTCAACAAATAGTTTGATTTTAGTGTTGAAAAGAGCAACAATCTTCAGAAAGTGCCAAGATAGTTGGGCGAATACATTATAGATTAAATGCACAGGTCTATATTTTAGGCTAAATTACATTTCTTGTAAGAATTTGTTAGTTCTTGGTTTCGTATTTTTGTGGCTGCATTCATAATAGGTTTACATGAAGAAAATACAAATGGTCGACCTCGGAGGTCAGTATCAAGGCATAAAAGATCAGATTAATCAATCTATTGAGACGATTCTAGAAACTTCGGCTTTTATCAACGGGCCCGATGTGCATGCCTTTTCGAGAGAGTTGGAAGATTATTTGGGCGTGAAACATGTTATACCTTGTGCCAATGGTACCGATGCTTTACAGATTGCTATGATGGGTCTTGGGCTCAAACCTGGTGATGAGGTGATTACTGCCGATTTTACTTTTGCGGCGACCGTTGAGGTAATAGCCTTGCTGCAATTGACTCCCGTACTGGTCGATGTTTACCCGGATACTTTTAATATTGATGTAGAGGCCATAGAAAGGGCAATCACTCCAAAAACAAAGGCTATTGTTCCCGTTCATCTTTTCGGTCAATGCGCTAATATGGATGCCATCATGGCGTTGGCCAAAAAACATAATCTTTTGGTCATCGAAGATAATGCCCAAGCCATTGGTGCCGATTATATTTTTGACAATGGAGATAAGCAAAAGGCAGGTACGATTGGTCATGTTGGGGCTACCTCTTTTTTCCCATCAAAGAATCTGGGAGCTTATGGCGATGGGGGCGCTATTTTTACAAACGATGATGATTTGGCGCATACTTTAATAGGTATTGTCAATCATGGTATGTACGAGAGATATCATCATGATGTGGTCGGTGTCAACTCGCGTTTAGATTCTATTCAGGCGGCGGTTTTGAGAGCGAAACTACCCCATTTAGATGCATATTGTTCAAGGCGGAGAAATGCCGCCGAAAAATACTCCCAAGCTTTTAATGGTGTCAATAATGTGATTGTTCCTCAAGTGGTTTCTAAATGTGACTGCGAACTAGGTTCGTGCAGTTGCCATGTTTTTCATCAATACACTTTGAGAATTACAAATGGCAAACGCGATGCATTGGCGGCTCACCTTTCCGAAAAAGGAATTCCTTTTGGTATTTACTATCCTATTCCTTTGCATAAGCAAAAGGCTTATATAGACGAGAGATACAATAAAGGTGATTTTAAGGTCACCAACCAATTGGTCGATGAAGTCATTTCTTTACCGATGCATACCGAACTAGATGACGAACAAATTGAATACATCGTCCAAACAATCATAAAGTTTCTAAGTAAATAACATACATTTCCTCAAAAAAAATAGCTTCGCCAAATAATACTCTTATGAAAATACTTGTTACCGGGGGATTAGGTTTTATTGGATCCCATACCGTCGTAGAATTACAAAACGATGGTTTTGATGTCGTGATTATTGATGACTGTTCCAATTCTTCCGAAGATGTTCTTAAAGGAATAACCGATATTACCGGTAAGAAGCCTTTGTTCGAAAAAATTGATTTAAAGGAAAAAGAGAAGGTAGAAGACTTTTTTAAACGGCATGAAGATATTGGAGGGGTCATTCATTTTGCCGCATCGAAGGCCGTTGGGGAAAGTGTTGAGAAACCTCTTTTGTATTATGAAAACAATATAGGTACGTTGGTTTATCTGCTGAAAGAGCTTTCTAAAAAGAACAATTCGAATTTTATTTTTAGTTCTTCCTGTACCGTTTATGGTCAGGCTGATCAAATGCCAATTACGGAAGATGCACCCGTTAAAGCGGCCGAATCGCCGTATGGCAATACCAAGCAGATAGGTGAAGAGATTATTAGTGAAACATGTAAAGTAACTCCTGAATTAAATGCAATTGCCCTTCGCTATTTTAATCCTATGGGTGCGCACCCTAGTGCTAAAATCGGAGAACTTCCTATGGGGGTCCCCCAAAATTTAGTTCCTTTTATTACGCAAACCGGGGTTGGAATCAGAAAAGAGCTTTCGGTTTTTGGAGATGATTATCCAACGGAAGACGGCACCTGCGTTCGTGATTATATATATGTGGTCGATTTGGCCAAAGCACACGTTCAAGCCTTGAAAAGATTGTTGAACAAGAAGAACGAAAAGAATTATGAGGTGTTCAACCTAGGTACGGGCAAAGGTAGTTCTGTTCTTGAGGTGATTCATAGTTTTGAAAGGGTTTCGGGCGAAAAGCTCAATTATAAGATTGTGGGTCGTAGACCAGGAGATATTACCGAGGCCTACGCCGATACAAAAAAAGCGAACGAGGTTCTCGGCTGGAAAGCTCAATATTCTTTAGATCAGGCCATGAAGTCGGCTTGGGACTGGGAACAAAAAATTAGGTCTTAAGTCCACCTTATTTTCTTTGGTCAAAATCTGAAGGCTTTTGTTAAAAACCATAAGCCTTGCATTTTCGTAGATTGGTTATGGCGATAGATTATTCAAAATCTCTTGAGCTCTTGCAAAAAACAGTTCACGAGGCTTTATACGACGAGTTGGTGGCCCAACTTCAGAAAGATTTTGTTTTGGCCAATATCAATGTTGATTTGATGGTCGGTATTGATTCTTCCGACCTTTGCAAGGTACTTCATGAAAAAGTCTACTATTTGATTATGGAACGCTTCTCGGAGTATCTGAATCTTTTGTATGTTATCGATGTGCCTGAGCGTGATTTCAAGAAAATCAATGTTACCGATGTGGTCGATGTGGCAGAACAAGTAACCCATTTAATCCTTGAAAGAGAGCATCAAAAAGTGTGGCTAAAAAGTCATTATAGCTGAACGGATTGAAAATTAGGTTTCATTGTTCTTGTCAAGCTTCACTTTAGCTTTCGATTAACACAATTTTTTTACGTTTTCAACAATCGGGTAGTTTTTTGATCGTTATCTTTGTTTTTTATTAATGAGTGTTCATAATATCTCCCAAATATGGGAAATATTGTATTTTTGTATGAGCTTATCTTTGGTTTTGTACAACACCAAGATTTTTAGACATGTTTCACAATATCAATGCTTTTGGTTCGCTTTTGCGATAGCATTTTCGAACCGTGGGCAGTTGAAAAGTCAAATCTTGTTAAGTATTCGGTCAAGGGCAGGTTCTAATTTTATTTGCACGACAGATATCTTTTATGGATAAATATTCCTTTCTAAATGCCGCACACACTGCATTTTTTGCGGATTTATATGACAAGTACCTTAAAGCCCCCGATAGTGTAGAGCCCAGTTGGAGGGCCTTTTTTCAAGGTTTCGACTTTGGGTCTGAACTCGCTTTGGAAGATTTTGATGTATCTGAACTGGTTAATGGTTCGGTATCTCAATATGGGCAAGCGGTTGAAGTTCCTAATTCTTTACAAAAAGAGTTTCAGGTAATTAGATTGATTGATGGTTATAGAAGCCGCGGACATCTATTTACCAAAACCAATCCGGTTCGAGAGAGAAGAAAGTATGAGCCAACCCTCGAAATTGAGAATTTCGGACTTTCCCAAAGCGATATGTCCACTGTTTTCAATGCTGGTGAGATAATTGGCATTGGTGCCAGTACCTTGGCCGATATAATCGATCATTTGCAGCGTATCTATTGCGATGCCATTGGGGTTGAATACATGTACATTAGAAACCCGGAACGCATTGAGTGGATTCAGCAATGGTTGAATGTTAACGATAATCACCCAAAGTTTGATGTAGAGCACAAAAAGAGAATCCTCAAAAAACTGAATCAAGCAGTTTCTTTTGAAGGGTTTTTGCACACAAAATATGTTGGTCAGAAGCGCTTTTCGTTAGAAGGTAACGAATCGTTAATACCTGCTTTGGATGCTGTTGTAGAAAGAGCGGCTGAGTTGGGTGTCGAGCAATTTGTTATGGGTATGGCCCACAGGGGTCGTCTTAATGTTCTGACGAATATTTTTGGTAAAGCCGCCAAAGATATTTTTAGCGAGTTCGACGGTAAAGATTACGAGCAGGAGATATTCGATGGTGATGTTAAATACCATTTGGGATGGACATCCGAAAGAAAAACCGATAACGGTAGACGAATTAAAATGAATATCGCACCCAACCCATCACACCTAGAAACTGTAGGTGCTGTGGTAGAGGGTATTACAAGGGCTAAACAAGACACTCATTTTCCAGAGGATTTTTCTAAAGTATTGCCCATTGTTGTTCACGGCGATGCTGCCATTGCAGGTCAAGGTCTGGTCTATGAGGTTGTTCAAATGGCGACCTTGGATGGTTACAAAACAAATGGAACGATTCATATCGTTGTAAATAACCAAATTGGTTTTACTACTAACTATCTAGACGCGCGTACTTCCACCTATTGTACCGATGTGGGTAAAGTCACTCTAAGCCCGGTATTACATGTGAATGCTGATGATGCCGAGGCGGTTGTACATGCCTCATTGTTTGCGCTTGAATATAGAATGCGTTACAATAGAGATGTCTTTTTAGATTTATTGGGCTATCGAAAATATGGGCATAACGAAGGTGATGAACCGCGATTTACGCAGCCAAAACTATATAAGGCAATTGCCAAGCACTCTAACCCTAGAGATATTTACGCCGAGAAATTGATTCAAGAGGGCGTAATCGAAGAGGGATATGTGAAGAAACTGGAAGAAGAATATAAGGCGTCTTTAGAAGAAGAGCTGGAAGATTCCAGAAAAGAGGACAAAACGAAGATTACCCCATTTATGGCCGACGAATGGAAAGGTTTTTCCAATGTGCGCGAATGGGAGATGATGGACAAGGTCGACACCAGTTTTGAAGAATCAAAACTTACTGAAATAGCCAAGGTGATTACTGAGTTGCCAGAGGGTAAAAAATTTCTGCGTAAGGTTGAAAAATTGGTAAGAGATCGTAAAAAAATGTATTTCGAAACCCAAACTTTAGATTGGGCCATGGGTGAATTGTTGGCCTACGGCACATTGCTTTCTGAAGGTTACGGGGTTCGAATGTCAGGTCAAGATGTTGAGCGCGGTACCTTTTCGCACCGTCATGCGGTAATGAAGGTTGAAGAGAGTGAAGAAGAGGTGATGCTCTTAAACCACATTTCTGAAGACCAAGGTAAGTTTCAAATTTATAATTCGTTACTCTCCGAATATGGTGTAGTTGGTTTTGATTATGGCTATGCCATGGCGAGCCCGAATACTTTGACAATTTGGGAAGCCCAATTTGGCGATTTCAGCAATGGTGCCCAAATCATGATTGATCAGTATATTTCTGCTGCAGAAGATAAATGGAAGCTACAGAACGGTCTCGTAATGTTATTGCCACATGGTTACGAGGGTCAGGGGGCCGAGCACTCTTCGGCCCGTATGGAGAGATATCTGCAGCTATGTGCTCGCGATAACATGTACATTGCCGATGTGAGTACTCCTGCCCAAATGTTCCATATTTTGAGAAGGCAGATGAAGGTGAACTTTAGAAAACCACTGATCATTTTTACGCCAAAAAGTCTTTTACGTCATCCGAAGGCTGTTTCATCGGTAGATGAATTGGCGAACGGAAGTTTCCAAGAGGTAATAGATGATGCGAATGCGAAGGCAAAAGAGGTTAAAACACTTGTTTTCTGTACCGGTAAATTCTACTATGATTTGTTGGCAGCAAAAGAAGAGCATTCAAGAAATGATGTTGCCCTGGTTCGTGTTGAGCAGTTGTTTCCGTTACCGACGGAGCAGATGAAAGAGATTATTTCGAAATACGAAAATTCCGATGACATTGTGTGGGCGCAAGAAGAACCTCGCAATATGGGTGCTTGGAGCCATTTGATGATGCATTTTCCGGAGTCGCAACAATTTAGGGTAGCTTCCAGAAGATTCTACGCTTCCCCTGCTGCCGGTAGTGCCGTAAGGTCAAAAATGAGGCATCAGCAAGTAATTGACTATGTTTTCGATAAATCAAAAGACAATATGTCGAAACCCACCTCAAAACCAAAAGAGAAGGCGAAAGCCTAATTATAGCTTTTCCTCTAAAAGAATAGTAACTAAAATAACACAGCAAATAAGAATAGCATGATATTAGAAATGAAAGTTCCATCTCCGGGCGAATCGATTACCGAGGTTGAGATAGCCGAATGGTTGGTCGAAGACGGTGATTATGTCGAAAAAGACCAGGCCATTGCCGAAGTGGACTCTGATAAAGCAACTCTTGAACTTCCGGCAGAAGAGAGTGGAATCATTACTTTGAAGGCCGAAGTAGGCGATGCAGTAGCTGTTGGCGAAGTGGTTTGCCTAATTGATACCGATGCCGCCAAACCAGAAGGAGCAAGTGATGGAGCGGACAGTACCATGGGCGGAGGCGATGAAGGTTCGGGTGCTAAAGCTGAGAAAGACTTGGCAAAAGAGCAAGAAGCCACTTCGAAAAGCGAGGGGGAAAAAGCTCCTCAGCCTGCGCAGGCTAAGGAAACATATGCTTCTGGTGTAGCTTCACCGGCGGCAAAGAAAATTTTAAGCGAAAAAGGCATCGAAGCTTCTTCTGTTAAAGGAAGTGGTAAAGATGGTCGAATAACTAAGGACGATGCCGTGAAGGCGGTACCGTCTATGGGCAGCCCATCGGGTGCGAGTAGAGGTGAGACCCGTTCGAAACTTTCGATGTTGAGAAGAAAGGTTGCCGAGCGTTTGGTTTCCGTTAAGAATGATACAGCGATGTTGACCACCTTTAACGAGGTCGATATGTCACCTATTTTTGATTTACGTTCTAAGTATAAAGAAGATTTTAAATCAAAGCACGGGGTGAGCCTTGGTTTTATGTCGTTTTTCACTTTGGCCGTAGTTCGTGCCCTGAAAGAATTTCCTGCTGTAAATTCTATGATAGATGGCAAAGAAATGATTTCGTATGATTTCTGTGATATTAGTATTGCTGTTTCCGGGCCTAAAGGTTTGATGGTGCCTGTTATAAGAAATGCCGAGAACTTAAGTTTTAGGGGTGTCGAGGCCGAAGTTAAACGTTTGGCCATTCGTGCTCGAGAAGGCGAGATAACTGTTGATGAGATGACCGGAGGTACTTTTACTATTACCAATGGTGGGGTTTTTGGATCAATGCTTTCAACGCCGATTATCAACCCGCCTCAGAGTGCTATTTTAGGTATGCATAATATCGTAGAGCGCCCAATCGTTCGAGATGGCGCTATTGCGATTGCTCCTATTATGTACGTGGCTTTGTCCTATGACCATAGAATTATTGATGGTAAGGAATCCGTTGGATTCTTGGTTGCTGTTAAAGAAGCACTTGAAAATCCAGAGGAGCTATTGATGAGCGGTAATGTAGAAAGAGCCTTAGAGCTTTAAGATATAGATTCATTAAAAAAGGCCGGGCCGCACATGTGCGGCCCGGCCTTTTTATTTTTAGTGAGAAGAATTATTTCTTCCTTAGATACACACAAGATTTATCATAGTCAATAATGGCCTTTGCTTTTTTAAGCACATCTGCCCCGATAATACCATCTACTGGTAAAACATTGTGAGCGGTAAGGGCCTCGTTGACATGAACTAGGTCGAAAAGTACAATTTTGGTTTTCCTTTTCTTCCACTCGCCGATTTCTATCTTGTTTTTTAGGGAAATAAGTGTTTTTAGGTTGGTGCCTCCTGCTCCCGCTGCTTTGATTTCCGATTCTTCAGAGCTTAGTTTAAAATGCTCGACCTTATCAAATCCGATACAGGTATTAGAGGCACCCGTATCAAGAATGAACCTGCCCGATATGCCATTTATTTTCGCGGTAATTTCGAAATGGTTCGTCTCGGTTACTTCGAGTTTTATTCGGGAATAATCCTTCTTAGTTAAAAAACTTTTTAATGATGCCATAGCCTAGCTAAGTATATTGATGCAACTTATTTAAAAAGAAGCAAAGATAGGTTAAAGGCTTGACGGCCGTGTCATATGGGCCATAAAATGAGATATAGTTTCTAGATACTAAAGATAAGGCTATTTTTGCGCCATGAATTTGACAGATACACATACTCATTTGTATAGTGAGCAATTTGATGAAGACCGGAATAAGATGATACAAAGGGCCTTTGACCGTGGTATCGAACGTTTTTTCATACCTGCTATAGATTCGACATATACCGATGCTATGTTGAAATTGGAGGCCGAATACCCGGAGAATATGTTCTTGATGATGGGTTTGCATCCCACCCATGTTAAAGATAATTACGAAAATGAATTGTCTCATGTAGAGGAGATGCTCGCTAAGCGCAAGTTTTATGCTGTAGGTGAAATAGGTATCGACCTCTATTGGGATAAAAGCTATTTGCAACAACAGCAAGATGCTTTTAAAAGGCAGATTGAGTTGGCCAAGCGTTATCATCTGCCAATAGTTATACACTGTAGGGAAGCTTTTGATGAGATATTTGAAATTCTGGAAGAGTGTCATGATGACCAACTTCTCGGTATATTTCATTGCTTTACGGGTAATGTTGATCAAGCCAAGAAAGCATTGTCTTATAATATGAAGTTGGGAATAGGTGGGGTGGTCACTTTTAAAAATGGTAAAATAGATAGGTTTTTGAATGAAATACCTATTTCTGATATTGTTTTGGAGACAGATGCTCCTTACCTCGCCCCAACACCTTTTAGGGGCAAAAGAAACGAAAGTGCTTATTTAGTGAACGTGGCCGAAAAACTTTCACATATATATAAGGTTTCGATTGAGGAAGTAGCGAATGTAACTACGGAAAACTCCAAAACTGTTTTTGGAATTTAAGGATGATATTTTGAGCGGAGCAACTAAAATTTTGTTGATTTATACGGGCGGTACAATTGGTATGGTCAAAGATTACAAAACAGGTGCATTAAAGGCATTTGACTTTAGTGAGTTGTTGAAGCGAATACCCGAGTTGAATCAGCTTGATTGTAAAATCGATACGGTATCTTTTGATAAGCCTATTGATTCTTCTAATATGAACGCTCGGCACTGGATTCATCTCGCCAGTTTGATCGAGGCACATTATGATGAATATGATGGTTTTGTAGTTCTGCATGGTAGTGATACCATGAGTTATACTTCTTCCGCATTAAGCTTTATGCTAGAAAATTTGGCAAAGCCGGTAATATTTACTGGCTCACAACTTCCAATAGGTGACCTAAGAACCGATGCCAAAGAGAATCTTATAACTTCAGTGCAAATTGCCGCCCTGACCGAGAACGGTCAGCCGGTTGTTCAAGAAGTAGGGCTTTATTTTGAATATAAGCTTTACCGGGCCAACAGAACTACCAAGATTAATGCAGAGCATTTTCAGGCCTTCGCATCGTTAAACCACCCGCCCTTGATTGAGTCGGGGGTGCATTTGAAAGTATACCGTGATAATTTATTGGGTAACTCGGGTAGTAAAAAGTTCAAGGTGCATAAAATAATGAGCGATGATGTGGCTATTTTGAAACTGTTTCCCAATATGTCTGAGAAGGTAATGAGGAGTGTTTTGGATATTCCGGGTTTAAATGCCCTAGTAATGGAAACCTACGGTTCAGGAAATGCCCCTACAGAGCCTTGGTTGAGTAACGCCCTGAATTTGGCCGCAGAAAGAGGTGTGCAGGTTGTGAACGTTACGCAATGCTCTGGAGGTTCTGTGGTGATGGGAAGATATGAGACAAGCAAACACCTTCAAAGTGCCCAAGTTATCAATGGTAAAGATATAACGACCGAGGCCGCCATTACCAAGCTGATGTACCTTCTGGGGAGCGAGATTTCCCCAAAATTGTTCAAAACCGTATTTGAAACTTCCCTTCGTGGTGAAATGCGATAAAAGTTCTTGTTTAATTTCATCAACTAATATTTTTTTTGTTATTTGGCCAACCCGAATTAGGTGAGCCTATCTCGTCTTGGATAACATGAAAGGGCAGGGGCGTTTTAGAGAGGTGGCCGAGTGGTCGAAGGCGCACGCCTGGAAAGTGTGTATACACCAAAAGTGTATCGAGGGTTCGAATCCCTTCCTCTCTGCAAGTGCAAAAAGATTTTTCGAGCCAATACTGGAAACCGGGAAATATTTGTAAGTTTAGTTTTATTAGCAAAAGGGAGGCCGTGAGTAGCGGTTTGTGATTGGGTTAGAGACACTTGAATGTGTGTCGAGGCCTAGTTAAAACGGTGTTTGACGCTTCTTGTATGCTTTGAAGTTTTACTTTTTTTGTTACGATTTTTTTTTATCTTTAACCCTATTAAATAACTAATCTAAGTTTGAAAAAATGAAAAAATTATCCTCTATCCTAGCCGTTGGCGGGTTGTTTGTATTGAGCACAAATACTGTAAATGCAATGGCTACTGCTGCAACTATGTTACAAGACGCCCCCGCTGAAGCAGAAAAAGGTTTCACCCAAGTTTTAAAAGAAATGTTTATTCAGGGTGGTGCCGGTTTCATGGGTATTGTACTTTTATGTTTGATTTTAGGTTTGGCAGTTGCTATCGAAAGAATCATATACTTGAACATGGCTACTACCAACACAACTAAATTGAAGCAGCAAGTAGAAGATGCCTTGGCTTCTGGAGGTGTTGAAGCTGCTAAAGAAGTTTGTAGAAATACAAAAGGCCCTGTTGCTTCTATTTACTATCAAGGTTTGGATAGAGCAGGAGAAAGTGTTGAATCTGCTGAAAAGGCTGTTGTTGCCTACGGTGGTGTTCAAATGGGTCAATTAGAGAAAAACGTTTCTTGGTTGTCTCTTTTCATCGCTATTGCTCCGATGCTTGGGTTCATGGGTACGGTAATCGGTATGATTCAGGCCTTCCAGAAAATTAGTGCTGTTGGTAACTTGAGTGCCTCTCTTATTGCAGGTGATATCCAGGTTGCACTTTTGACTACGGTATTCGGTCTTATCACCGCTATTATCCTTCAGATTTTCTACAACTACATCATCGCTAAAATTGATAGCATTGTTAACGATATGGAAGATTCTTCTATCGTTTTGATCGATTTGTTGGTAGATCACAAAAAGTAAATCGCACACCTTTAAAACCTTAAAATTATGCATAAGATTATAAAAATTGCGCTCATTGCAATCGGTTTGATAGGTGCTGTGCTTTGGTTCTTGTTACCAGAGTCTGAGATGCCTGCTGCCGAAGCAGCAAGTAGTGGTGCGCTAAATACCATGTTTGTCATTACCTATGTATTGTTGGGTGTGGCTATATTTTTCAGTTTGATTTTCTCTATCAAGAATTTGTTCGCTAATCCGGCAAGTCTTAAAAAGAGCCTTTTTGTTGTTGTAGGTTTCTTATTGGTAGTTGGTATCGGTTATGTAATGGCTGATGGTACCGATGTAAGCCTTCAAGAAATGGCCGATAGGGGAGTTGCGACCACTGAAAGTGAAGTAAAACAAATTGGTGCAGGTATCAATGTGTTTTTTATATTGACCATTATCGCCATCGCTTCCATGATTTGGGGCGGTGTTAGAAAGATGACTAAATAATTAAAAAGTTTAAATTATGCCAAAAAGAGGAGCACCAGCAGAGGTAAATGCGGGATCTATGGCAGACATCGCGTTCTTGTTACTTATTTTCTTTCTAGTAACAACAACGATTGAAACAGATGCTGGCCTTGACCGTATGTTACCGCCTATAGAACCGCCCGAGAATGATGTTGTTATCAAGCAGAAGAATATCTTCGAAGTGAATATCAACAAGAACGGTCAGCTATTGGTAGAGGATGAGTTGACTGATATAAAGAATTTGAGGGAAAGAGCTATTGCCTTTTTGGATAATGGCGGCGATGGAACCTGTACTTATTGTAAAGGAGCCAAGAACACAGAATCATCTGATAACCCGACAAAAGCTATTATTTCTTTAAAGAACGATAGGGAAACTAAATACAGTACCTATATCACTGTTCAGAACGAATTGGTAGGGGCTTACAACGATCTTAGAAATCGTGAGGCTCAGCGTCTTTTTAAAAGAGATTTCGTTGATATGGAGGCAGAATATCTGAATCCGGAGACCGAATCTAGCACAAAAGACGATTTGAAGGAAAAAGTTAAAAGAGTACAAGACTTGTTCCCTCAAAAGCTGTCGGAGGCTGAAACCAGTGCAAACTAACAATAACAGTTAAACAAAGAATACTATGTCAAAATTTGCAAAGAAAAAAGATGAAGGTTTGCCAGCGGTAAACACGGCTGCCTTACCTGACATTGTTTTCATGCTGTTATTTTTCTTCATGACCGTAACGGTAATGAAAGATAGTACCTTAAAGGTAGAAAATACCCTGCCTAATGCCAGTGAAACAAAGAAACTGGAAAAGAAAGATAGGGTTATTTATATCTACGTGGGTGCACCAACTTCGCAGTATGCTTCACAGTTCGGTAAAGAACCTAAGATTCAATTGAACGATAAATTTGCCGACCCTTCATCAGTAGGAGATTATATTTTGCAAGAGCGAGCCAAAAAAGCTCAAGAATTGCAGAATGTATTGACGACTGCACTTAAGGTCGACAAAAATGCCAATATGGGTCTAATCTCTGACATTAAGCAAGAACTACGTAAGGTTAATGCATTAAAAGTAAATTACACCACTTACGAAGGTGATGCTTTTAATAACCTTCAGTAGAATCTATTCTTAGTTCAGTAGGTAATAATATTTTTAAGCGCCTTGAATTTAATTCAAGGCGTTTTTTATTTGTCTAAATTAGTAGCATGAGATTTCTATCAGCACTTTCCTTTTTGTTCTTGGTGTGTACTGTACAGTCACAGATTATTCAAGATTCAGTAGAGGTTGATGATAAATATTTAGAAGATCAATTTTATTTAGGTCTCACTTACAACTTTCTCTTGGATAAGCCAGATCCTGTCAATCAAAGTAATCTGTCTTATGGTCTTCAAGGTGGATTAATAAAGGATTTACCCTTGAACCTTAGAAGAAATGTTGCCCTCGGTATCGGTTTGGGGTATGGTTACTACTCTTACTACTCCAATCTTTTAAGTACTGAATTAGACGAGGGTTTTGAATATTCCATATTAGAAGATGAAGATGTTTTTAAGCGAAATAAGATTGAAACCCATGTGCTTGAAATGCCCCTGCAATTTCGTTGGCGAAATTCTACGGCTGAATCACATAAGTTTTGGCGTATCTATGCAGGTGTTAAGGTAGGGTATTTAGTAGGTGGCCGGTCTAAGTATGTGCCCAGAGTAGGGCCTAAAGAGACTTTTTACAACGGTGATATTCGTAAATTTCAATACGGACTCACCTTTAATTTTGGCTACAATACCTTCAACCTGCACGCTTATTATGGGTTGAATAACTTGTTTAATGATGGCGTTTTGTTGAATGGCTCCCCGTTTACCATTCGCCCCTTACGTTTGGGGTTGATTTTTTATATACTATAGCTTCCTTTAGAGCCAGTACCTAATCGTGATTAATTGGGAAATCATCCCTATAAAAAAACCTATTAAAAGTTCAGGTTTTGAATGGGCTTTTAAATATAGTCTAGAGGTAGCAACCAGGCCGGAGGCTAACGTTACCAAGCTTACTGCAATAGTAATGTTCTTTTCAAAGTGAATGCTTAAGCATACCAAGAACATAAAAAGACTGCCCATACCCATGAGGTGCATACTTACTTTTAGCTTAAAGAACAACAATAACAAGGTGGTCATTGAAGCGGCAATCAGCCCTAAAAAGTAGAAATGTAGCTCAGCAATAAAATTGTTGAAAATCACTTTATAGACTACTAAGAAAAGTAGAATAAGATTAATGTATAATGGGTATTTGCGCTCTCTTAATTGCGGTACAAAAATGTTACTTGCCAGACCGATATTTTTGAGGATAAAGAATGTGATAATAGGTATGATTACCGTTAGGATAAAAACGGGAAGCAAAATGGGATTCCGGATTTCTGGAGGGCTGTATTTTGGAGTGATTAAAAAATAGGATATACAACCCGCAATAGGAATGAAAATTGGGTGGAATAGGTAAGATATTACTTTTAGAAAGACCCTCATTAAATCTGTTTGCGCAATCGGGCAACGGGTATATCCAGCTGCTCTCGATATTTGGCGACCGTTCTACGAGCAATAGGGTACCCCTTTTCTTTTAAAATAGCGGCCAATTTGTCATCCGTTAAAGGTTTTTTCTTCGATTCTTCACCGATAACGGTTTCCAATATTTTCTTTATTTCCTTGGTCGACACATCTTCCCCTTGGTCGTTTTTCATTGATTCAGAGAAGAATTCTTTGATGAGTTTAGTGCCATAAGGGGTATCAACATATTTGCTGTTGGCTACCCTTGAAACGGTCGAAACATCCATTTCAATTTCATCGGCAATATCCTTTAAGATCATCGGGCGCAAGTTTCGCTCGTCTCCAGTAAGAAAATATTCTTCCTGGTAGTTCATAATCGAATTCATGGTAACGAATAGCGTCTGTTGCCTTTGGCGAATGGCATCTATAAACCATTTGGCGGCATCGAGCTTTTGCTTGATAAAAAGAATAGTATCTTTTTGCGATTTCGATTTGTTTTTGGCATCCTTATATCCCTTCAACATATTACTGTATTCTTTTGATACATGTAATTCAGGGGCATTGCGGCCATTCAATGAAAGTTCGAGTTCGCCCTCTACGATTCGTATGGAAAAATCGGGAACCACGTGCTCTACCATACGGTTATTGCCTGAATATGACCCACCCGGTTTAGGATTCAACTTTTCGATTTCCGAAATGGCATCCTTTAATTGCTCTTCCGTAATGTTATGTTTCTGTAGAAGTTTTTTATAATGCTTCTTGGTAAACTGCTCAAAAGACTTTTCAAGTACTGTTATGGCCAGTTCTACCGGCGGAGAGGCTTCTTTTCTTTTGAGTTGAATAATTAGGCATTCTTCTAGAGAACGTGCCGCTACGCCCGGCGGATCAAGTTTCTGAACTATTTTGAGAACTTTCTCAATAGTTTCTTCATCCGTATAAATATTTTGGGTAAAAGCTAGGTCGTCTAATATGTCTGTTAGTGGCCGACGAATGTATCCGCTTTCATCAACACTTCCCACCAAAAACTCGGCAATACCCCACTCTTTGTCACTGAGATAAACGGTATTTAGTTGGTTCAGTAAAAATTGATTGAAAGATACCCCTGCGGCATAGGGAACGTTTTTTTCCTCATCGTCAGAACTGTAATTGTTCGCTTTTGTTCTGTAATCAGGTATCTCGTCATCACTCAAATAATCATCAATATTGATATCATCGGTATTGATGGTCTCGGCATCGGTATCGGCATTGTCATAATTGTCGGCAAATTCGTCTTCATAGGTGTCGACCTCTTCTTTGCCACCTTCCAATGCGGGATTTTCTTCCAGTTCTTGTTTAAGTCGCTGCTCAAATGCCTGGGTAGGCAATTGAATCAACTTCATCAGCTGTATCTGCTGAGGAGATAATTTTTGCGATAATTTAAACTGTAAGTGTTGTTTAAGCATTGAATTCAGGGATTGCCTAGTTCTATAAAGTTAACTATTTCCGATTAAAACTCTGCATTTTGTGGTGTTCTAGGAAACGGAATCACATCTCTGATATTGCCCATTCCGGTCGTAAAAAGAACCAATCTTTCAAACCCGAGGCCGAACCCACTATGTACTGCAGAACCGAATTTTCTTAAATCTAGATACCACCAAAGTTCTTCTTCCGGTATGTTTAGATCGGCCATTTTATCTTTAAGTACATCAAGTCGCTCTTCCCTTTGCGAACCGCCAACTATTTCACCAATTCCGGGGAAAAGAATATCCATGGCCCTAACGGTTTTGCCATCTTCATTCAATCTCATATAGAACGCTTTTATTTTGGCAGGATAATCGAATAAAATCACTGGGCATTTGAAATGCTTCTCCACCAAGTATCGTTCGTGCTCACTTTGAAGGTCAGCACCCCACTCGTCTATGGCATATTGGAACTTTTTCTTCTTGTTGGGCTTGCTGTTTCTAAGTATGTCGATGGCCTCGGAATAACTAACTCTCTTAAAACCATTTTCTGTAACGAACTTTAATTTTTCGATCAAAGCCATTTCGCTTCTTTCGGCCTGTGGTTTTGTTTTTTCTTCATCAAGAAGACGTTTCTCTAAAAACTGAAGATCATCGGCACAGTTTTCAAGCACATAACCAATAACGTTTTTAATAAAGTCTTCGGCTAGGTCCATATTCGCATCAAGGTCGTAAAAGGCCATTTCTGGCTCTATCATCCAGAACTCGGCCAAGTGCCTTGAAGTATTTGAATTTTCAGCCCTAAAGGTTGGGCCAAATGTATATACCTTGCCCAAAGCCATGGCATAAGCTTCAGCTTCTAACTGGCCAGATACGGTTAGATTCGTTTCTTTGCCAAAAAAATCTTCTTTGTAATCAACATTACCCTCGTCATTCAGCTTTGGATTTTTATCGCTCAAAGTAGTAACGCGAAACATTTCACCTGCACCTTCGGCATCTGACCCGGTAATTATTGGTGCATGAAAATAATAAAATCCGTTTTGCCTGAAATACTGGTGAATGGCAAAAGAGAGAGCCGAACGTACGCGCATAATTGCGGCAAAAGTATTGGTGCGTACCCGTAAGTGAGCTTTTTCCCTTAAAAACTCCAAGGAGTGCTTTTTAGGTTGAATAGGGTAGGCCTCTGGGTCGGCACCGCCATGTACGAAAATTTCCTTTACCTGAATCTCAAAGCTTTGTCCGCGTCCTTGGCTTTCGGTTAGGGTACCGGAAACCTTTAGGGCAGCGCCTGTGTTGATCTGTCTAAGAGTTTTTTGGTCAAAGTTCTCAAAATCTACTACACACTGTATATTGGCTAATGTAGATCCGTCGTTCAATGCGATAAAACGATTGCTTCTGAAAGTTTTAACCCACCCGTTTACGGTTACTTCCTGTAATAATAGATTTCCTTCTAGCAATTCTTTCACGCTATATGCTCTCATGTTTTGGTCACTTGAAAATTGAAGCGCAAAGATAACTTTTTGCTTAGAAAGTATAGAGGTTGCTAGCGGTTAAATCAGTTTAGATTTTAGCTCAATTGTCTTCGTCTTTCTTTGGTAGGATGTCGATTTGGGGCTTTTTAAGTATTTTTTTGCTTGCGATATTCCTTTCCAAAGAAAGCAATAACGAGGGGAGAAGTATTAGGTTGGCAAGCATGGCGAACATTAGTGTAGCAGAGACCAATGCGCCTAAAGCTACCGTGCCACCAAAATTGGAAATGATGAATACCGAAAACCCAAAAAATAGAACGATAGAAGTGTAGAACATGCTTACCCCCGTTTCCCTAAGCGCCGCGTAAACCGACTTTTTAATCTGCCAACGATTCGCCATTAATTCTTGGCGATATTTTGCCAAAAAGTGAATCGTGTCGTCTACAGAAATACCAAAAGCGATACTAAATACCAGAATGGTCGAAGGCTTTATGGGTACGCCAACATAGCCCATGACCCCGGCGGTTATCACTAATGGAAGTAAATTGGGGATCAATGAAATAATGATCATTCTAAATGACCTGAAAAGATAGGCCATAAAGAGAGCGATTAGAAATATGGCGAAGGCCAGTGATAAAATGAGATTTTTGACTAAATACTTCGTTCCTTTCAAGAAAATAAGAGCGCTACCGGTCATGTATACGTTGTATCGGTCTGGCGGAAAAAACTTTGCGATATTCTCGTTTAGTCTTTCTTCAATCTGCTCCATTCGATCAGTCTTCACATCTTGCATGAAGGTCGTTATTCGAGCTGTCTGTCCGGTACTGTCAACAAAACTCTTTAGCAAGTTTTCGTTACCCGAAGATTTTTGAGCATACGACATGATGAAATTGCTCTCTTGCGAGGTCGGCAATTGATAATATTTCGGTAGCCCGTTATAGAAAGCCTGTTTTGAATATTTTACCAGGTTAACGACCGAGATGGGGCGTGATAGCTCAGGTATATCGGTAATCACCTCGCTAAGTTGGTCAATGCGCTTAAGATTGGTCGAGCGCAATACGCCTTTGGGCCTTTTAGTATCGACCACAATCTCAACGGGCATAATTCCGTCGAATTCTTGTTCAAAAAAGCGGATATCCTTGAAGAACTGGGCGCTTTTGGGCATGTCCTCTATAGGGCTTCCCGATATTTCTATTTGATAAATTCCAATAATACTGGTAATCAAAAGCACTAAGGAAACAATATAGACGGTAATTCTTCTTTCCCTCACAATTCTCTCCATCCAATTGACAAAGGCGTCCACCCAATGTTTGTTCAAATGCTTGAGGTGACGTGTTTTAGGTAGGGATAGAAAACTATAGATAATCGGTATAATCAGTAAAGAAAGAATAAATATCCCGATGATATTAATAGAAGCTACGATGCCGAACTCTTTTAACAACTTACTATCGGTGATGATGAAAGTCGCAAAGCCGGAAGCGGTGGTCATATTCGTCATTAAGGTGGCATTACCTATTTTAGAGATGACACGCTGCAACGAAAGGGCTTGATTGCCATGCTTTTTAACCTCTTGCTGATATTTGTTGATTAAAAATATACAGTTCGGAATACCGATGACAATAATCAACGGTGGTATCAACGCCGTTAATACCGTAATTTCATATTGAAGAAGCCCAAGTATGCCGAAGGCCCACATCACGCCTATGATTACAATACACATTGAAATGAGGGTGGCACGAAAACTTCGGAAGAAAAAGAAAAATATAAGTGATGTTACGCCCAAGGCTGCCAATATGAACTTTCCGATTTCATCGATTATGTTTTGAGAGTTCATGGTTCGTATGTAGGGCATACCCGAAACATGAACGTTTAAGCCGGTTTCTTCCTCGAAATTTTCGACCAAATTGGTCAGGTCTTTAAGCACAAAGTCTTTTCTAACAGTAGTGTTGACAATATCTTTGTCCATATTCACTACAGTGCGAATGGTCGAACTTTCTTTATTGTACAGAAGCTTGTCGTAAAAAGGTAAATCGTTAAAAAGATGGTTCTTTATGCTATCAACTTCTTGCTTTGTCTTCAACTGACCTTCAATAAGTGGCCTTAGTTGAAACTCTTGTTTTTCATTGTCCTTAATAAGCTCTTGCAGATTATCAAGGGATAGTACAAAGTCGACCTCGGGAAAGGCTACTAGTTGTTTGCTGAACTTGTTCCATCTATTGATGTTCTCAGGAGTGAAAAGAGCAGAGTCGCGAACCGCAAAAACGATGGCGTTGCCCTCTTCACCAAATTGTTTAAGAAAAGAACGATATTCTAAATTTACAGGGTGGTCATCGGGCAAAAGATTGGCCTGGGAATTACTAAAGCGCATATTTTCCCACTGCATACCTAAAAAAACGGTAAATGCTGCAATTAGGCAAAGAATCAAAATTCTATTACGAAGAATGATTCGAGCGGTCGTTTCCCAAAAACCTTTCATGAATTTAGTAGCCATGGTAAAATTTTACCGAGCGCAAAGGTATAGAATGATTGTCTGTGTTCCTAAGAATCAACGTTTATAATAATCTTCTATCTCGTTTGAGCTAAAAATAAAAGCGACCCATTAGGTCGCTTTTTGTCTTGTGGAGTTTTTATAATCAAACAGTCATAATTTCCTTCTCCTTAACGGCTAAGAAGGCGTCTGTTTTTTTGATGTATTTATCGGTCAGTTCTTGAATATCGACCTCCGCATTTTTTTGTAAGTCTTCTGATACATCTAGGTCACGTATCTCTTTGTTGGCGTCTTGACGGGCACTACGAATACTTACCTTACAATCCTCGGCCTCGGCTTTGGCTTGCTTGGTCAGTTGAATACGTCTTTCTTCGGTAAGTGGAGGAACGTTTATAATGATCAATTCGCCATTGTTCATTGGGTTGAACCCTAAATTTGAATTGATGATGGCCTTTTCAATTTCACCAAGTAAATTCTTTTCCCAAGGTTGAACCGATATGGTACGTCCATCAGGCGTGTTGATGTTAGATACCTGTGAAAGTGGGGTCTGAGACCCATAATATTCTACCAATACCGAAGACAACATTGCCGGACTAGCCTTTCCGGCACGAATTTTTACAAATTCTTTTTCCAAATGTCTAAGGGCTGCCTCCATGCCCTCTTGAGCAGAATCAAGTATAAACTGTACCTCTTCGTTCATAGTTCAAAAATAATTAAGCGTATTGAATGTGTCTGTTTAAAGGTTGACAACGGTACCTATATTTTCGCCTTCTACCAATTTGGTGAGGTTGCCTTTTTTGTTCATATCGAAAACTACAATGGGCAATTCGTTCTCTTGGCTCAGGGTGAAGGCAGTGGTGTCCATCACTTTGAGTCCTTTTAAAAGCACGTCTGCAAAAGAAATAGAATCGAATTTTGTGGCGTTTTTGTCTTTCTCCGGGTCTGAGGTGTAAATGCCATCTACCCTCGTTCCTTTTAAGATTACATCGGCCTCAATTTCAATAGCTCTAAGAACTGCAGCAGAATCCGTTGTGAAATAAGGGTTGCCAGTTCCACCACCGAAGATAACCACACGCCCTTTCTCAAGATGCCTCATGGCGCGCCTTCTGATAAAAGGCTCTGCAACCTCATTGATGTGAATTGCTGATTGCAGTCGGGTCTGTACCCCTTCGGTTTCGAGAGCGCTCTGCAACGCCAGGCCGTTTATTACGGTCGCCAGCATACCCATATGGTCACCTTGAACACGGTCCATGCCCATGGCCGCTCCGGTAAGTCCCCTAAAGATATTTCCGCCACCGATAACAATTGCAATCTCTACGCCTTTCTCACTAACATTCTTTATCTCCTGCGCATATTCGGCGAGTCTTTCGGAATCGATTCCGTATTGCTTTTTTCCCATTAAAGCCTCACCACTCAGCTTTAAAAGAATTCTTTTGTATTGCATGCGTTACGATTAAGTTGCAGCAAAAATAATCAAAAAATATTAGGGTTTACTCTTCGAAATGTAGTAATAGGTAACCTTAATTATTTCCTAATAATGCTCTTGGTATCTGTTAAATTTTATAACCTTGTAGCATTTTACTGAAGTATATTGACAAAGAATTGAATACGAGATTTATGAAGAAAATTTTTATATCGGTTTGGGCAATTGCTGTGCTATACTCATGTGGTTCAAGTAAATCACTGATTACGGCTGATAAGGCCACCATTATGGCATCGTTAGACTTAAATAATGTTGTCGATGATCAAGTTTCTGTTAGCGTTGACCCAGGTGCATTTACCCAAGAAGAGGTGTTTTTCTATATACCGAAAACGGTTCCCGGCACCTATAGTGAAGACAACTACGGGAAGTATGTAGATGGCTTTAAGGCTATGGATTATGATGGCAAAGAACTGACTTTTGAGAAAATCGATGACAATACCTGGAAGATAAATGGTGGTAAATCTCTTGATAAGGTTACCTATCTGGTAAACGATACCTATGATATTGAAGCCGAGATGAGCGATAAAGTTTTTTCACCATCAGGTACGAATATTTTGGCAGGTGAGAACTTTATGCTGAACCTTCATGGTTTTGTTGGTTATTTTAAGGGGTTAAAAGAGGTGCCTTACGAAATACAAATTAGCCATCCTAATGATTTAAAGGCAACCACCAGCCTTAAAAATAAGGTGGTGGAGGGAGCTGCGGAAGGTGTAGATACCTTTTTGGCTTCAAGGTATTTTGAAGTGATCGATAACCCTATTCAATATGCCAAACCGAACACCGAGACTTTTCAAATTAACGATATCACGGTGACCTTAAGTATCTATTCGCCTACAGGTGTTTACAAGGCCTCGAGTTTAAGGGCTAGAATGGAAGAAATGATGGGTGCCCAAAAGGCTTTTCTGGGCGATATTGATGGAACAAAGGAATATAACATCCTTCTGTATTTATCAACGATGGATGGAGCCGATGCCTCAGGTTTTGGTGCGTTGGAGCACCATACGTCTACTGTAGTGGTGTTGCCAGAGGCGATGCCTAAGGAGCGCTTGGAGCAGGCGATGGTTGACGTGGTCTCTCATGAATTCTTTCATATAGTCACGCCTTTAAACGTGCACTCTGAAGAAATACAGTATTTCGACTTTAACGACCCTAAAATGTCGCAGCATCTTTGGATGTATGAAGGCACTACCGAATATTTCGCCAATCTTTTTCAAATTCAGCAAGGTCTAATCGATGAGACGGAATTTTATAAGCGAATTATGGACAAGATTAATAATGCAAAAGCATATGATGACTCTATGTCGTTTACCGAAATGAGCAAGAATATCTTAGAAGAGCCTTATGAAAAGAACTATGCCAATGTCTACGAAAAGGGCGCATTGATTAATATGGCTTTGGATATTGAGCTTCGTAGTCTGAGTAACGGTGAAAAGGGGGTGCTGTGGCTGATGAAAGAATTATCTAAGAAATATGGAAACCATACTCCATTTCAAGATGCCGACCTAATTGATGAGATTGTGGCTATGACCTATCCTGAAATAAGAACTTTCTTTGATACACACGTGATAGGTGATACACCGATTAATTACAACGACTATTTGGCCAAAGTAGGTTTACAAACGGAGACGGTAGAAAAACAGACAGGTTTCTTTTTAGATGGTGACAATCCATTTATCGATGTGAGTAAAGAAAATGATGATGAGATTTTTATCCGTAAGGGAATAGAACAAAATAGCTTTTTTAACGATTTAGGTGCCGAAGGGGGCGATGTTATAAAAAGTATAGACGGAACGAAAATCGATCTTAATGCTATGAGAGATGTTATAGCCAGAAGTTTTACTTGGTCTGCAGACAAAGAAATTGAAATGGTTGTGCGAAGAGGGGAGGAGGAAATAACCTTAGATGGTAAAGCTGGAACACCGACTTTACAAGTTGAAACCATTGTGCCCGTACAAGGTGTTAGCTCAACTAAATCGAAGCTGCGTGAAAGTTGGTTAAAAGGATAATAAACTAAATTGTTTATCAATAAAAAAAAACCCGCCTTGAAAGGCGGGTTTTTTTATTAAATATCTCTTTCAGATTAACCTAGGGCAACTCTTTTAAAGTTTGTTACCTCTAAATTAGAATCTACCGATTTAACGTAGTCTGAAACGCTTTGCTTGCTATCTTTAATGAAAGCTTGGTTTACCAAAGTGTTGTCTTTGAAGAAACGGTTCAATTTACCTTTTGCAATATTATCAAGCATAGCCTCTGGCTTACCTTCTTGACGAAGCTGATCTTTTGCAATTTCTATTTCTTTATCGATAACAGATTGGTCAACGCCTTCTTCGTTCAAAGCTACTGGGTTCATAGCGGCTGCTTGCATGGAAACATCTTTTGCTACAGTATCGGCTCCTTCAACAGCGGCAGAAAGACCTGTAAGAACGGCAATCTTGTTACCGGCGTGAATATAGCTTCCAACAAATGGTGCGCTTAATTTTTCAAAACCACCGATTTCGATTTTTTCACCGATGACACCTGTTTGCTCGGTAAGCTTATCTTGAACGCTCATGCCTTTGTAATCAGCAGCAAGGAATGAATCTTTGCTATCATACCCTAAGGCAAGTTCGGCCAATTCGTTCGCTAAAGTAACAAAACTGTCGTTTTTGGCAACGAAATCTGTTTCGCAGTTAAGCGAGATAATTACACCTTCGGTGTTTTCTGAATTTACTTTTGCAATTGCAGCACCTTCAGATGATTCTCTGTCAGCTCTTTTGGCGGCAACTTTTTGACCTTTCTTACGAAGGATCTCTATTGCTTTATCAAAATCACCTTCTGCTTCGACCAAGGCTTTTTTGCAGTCCATCATACCTGCACCTGTAGTCTTTCTTAATTTATTTACTTCTGCGGCTGTAATTTTTGCCATTTTATGTTCTTTTTTACAATTGGCCTGAAGGTAGAAATGTTTGAGACAAGTTAACTTCGGGCCAATGTTATGTTATTTTTAATTTTCTGAAGTGAAGATTATTCTTCTACGCCACCTTTAACGCTATCTTGCCATTCTTTAAGCTCGTCCCACTTTCCATCAGCAGCCATTTGAGCTTGCTTTGGCCATGAAGTTGGGTCAAGATGCGCCATTCTTGAGCTGGCTTCGGTCAAAATTTCCTTTACGTTCTCAGGGTCGGCTTTTGCCAGGTCGCTGTAACTAGCAATACCTGCTTTTACTAAAGCTTCTGCCGCTTTTGGGCCAATGCCTTCAACTTTGGTTAGGTCATCTGAAGAATCATTATTGTCATCTGCCTCTGACTTAGGAGCCGACTCTACTTTTTTAGATTCTTTCTTTACCTTTTTTGGTTCGTCGTTACCTTCTTTGTCAGCTTGTTTTTCTGATTTTCTATCAGCCAAACCTTCTGCAATTGCATCGGTAACCTCAGACATGATGATGTTGATCGATTTAGAAGCATCATCGTTGGCAGGAATTAAATAGTCGACATCTCTTGGGTCAGAGTTGGTATCGACCATGGCAAAGATTGGAATGTTCAATTTTTGCGCTTCCTTAACGGCAATATGCTCACGCATAGTATCTACTACAAACAGAGCACCGGGCAAACGGGTCATGTCGGCAATAGAACCAAGGTTTTTCTCCAATTTTGCACGTAAACGATCTACTTGAAGTCTTTCTTTTTTAGAAAGGGTGTTGAAAGTACCGTCTTTCTTCATACGATCGATAGAAGCCATTTTCTTAACCGCTTTTCGTATGGTTACAAAGTTAGTCAACATACCACCTGGCCATCTCTCGGTGATGTAAGGCATGTTTACATTGGCTACTTTTTCGGCAACAATGTCCTTTGCTTGTTTTTTAGTGGCAACGAAAAGAATCTTACGACCTGAAGCAGCTATCTTTTTAAGTGCTTCTTTAGATTCTTCTAGTTTTGCAACTGTTTTGTAAAGGTTGATAACGTGAATACCGTTTCGCTCCATGTAGATGTAAGGAGCCATGTTCGGGTTCCACTTTCGTGTTAGGTGGCCAAAATGCACACCAGCTTCCAATAATTCTTTTACTTCGACTTTCGCCATTTTAATTTAGTTTACGTTCTTTTGATAGGCAATGACAGAGTGGTACTTCAAATGAAGAGCCTCTATCATTTAGATGCTAAACTAACGGTGCCCAAAAGATTAAGAGTCTTGTTGGGTCTCCCGGTAACTATTACATTATGCAGTAATAGTATTTTAATTTATCCGCCAAGCGGCGAACTTTCAATGAACTTGGGTTAAAAATATAAAAAAGGGCACCCGCCAAAATTGGAAGGTGCCTGATAATTTCTCGTATTAACGTTTTGAGAACTGGAACTTCTTACGGGCTTTCTTTTGACCGTATTTCTTACGCTCCACCATTCTTGGATCACGTGTTAGCAAACCTTCTGGCTTAAGAACTGAACGATGCTCAACGTCTAATTCGCACATAGCTCTTGATAAAGCCAAACGAACCGCTTCTGCCTGACCGGTGATTCCACCGCCATAAACATTAACTTTTACATCGTAGCTTTCTTCACTGTTGGTCAATGAAAAAGGCTGCTTAACTTTGTACTGAAGTGTTGCAGTTGGGAAATAGTCATTCAATTCCCTTTGGTTAACTGTAATGCTTCCGTTTCCTTGAGAAAGGTAAACACGCGCTACAGCTGTTTTTCTTCTTCCGATTTTATGAATGGTCTCCATTACTTGAATTCTTTTAAGTTGATAACCGTTGGTTTTTGTGCCTCTTGGTTATGCTCAGAACCCACATAAACCTTAAGGTTTCTGAACAAGTCTGCACCCAATCTGTTTTTTGGAAGCATACCCTTCACCGCTTTTTCAACTATTTGAGCCGGATTTTTGGCCAATAGTTCTTTAGCGGAAGTAGAACGTTGTCCACCTGGGTAACCAGTATATCTTAAATAGACTTTGTCATTCCACTTATTGCCGCTCATTTCAATCTTCTCGGCATTGATGATAACTACATTATCACCACAATCAACATGAGGAGTGTAGCTTGGCTTATGTTTACCTCTAAGCATTTTGGCTACTTTGGAGGCTAGACGCCCTAGAGCTTCCCCTTCAGCATCAACCAATACCCACTGCTTGTCTACGGTAGATTTATTGGCAGAAACGGTCTTATAACTTAATGTATCCACTACGGTTACTTTTTAATTAAACACTTCAATCCCGATAAACGGGCTGCAAATGTACACTAATTCTTCTGAATAACAAATGGTTATTTGAGAATATTTTTCTATTTTTTGAAGTCCTTAAAATAGATATAACGTTCAATGGCTCATGGGCCATATGGTTTACTATTTGCTCAACTTTAGAAAGCAGATAAATAGGTAGGCAAAAGTATTACTTTTTGTAAAACTTGGTGCGTACCTGTTGTTCATCTGAGTGAATGGTGATGATGTAGGCACCCGGTTCTAGCGAAGATATAGGAATATTGATGGCGTTTCTTCGAATCTCCCACTTGCGAATGAAAACGTTGTTGCCATAAATGTCGTAGATAGCGATTTCGGCTTTGGACGAATTTTTTAATCCTAGTATATTGACAACGCTAGTGGCAGGATTAGGAAATACTTTTAGTTTTTGTTCGGTCTTTTCCTGATTTTCAGGCATAGAGGCATCCTGGGCATAATTACATGTGCCTATGATTAGGAAGAAAAAAACTAAAATGTATGTTTTCATTTGTTCAAGCCGGCTCTATTATAAGAACGCAACAAAAACAAATTTATGATGGGTGTTCGCGGTTATCTAATTAATGTTGTGAAACCTGCTTTATTTGAGGTTAATGTGCTGCCAACCAATTATCTCCCAAGCCTATTTCGACATCTAGGGGTACAGCTATTTTGTAGGCATTCTCCATTTCCGATTTAATAAGCGGCTTTATTTTTTCCAACTCTGGACGATAAACATCGAATACCAATTCATCATGTACCTGTAATAGCATTTTACTTTTGAAGTTGTCTTTCTTTAATTTCTTGTGGATGTTGATCATGGCTATTTTGATAATGTCGGCGGCACTACCTTGAATAGGCGCATTGACAGCATTACGCTCGGCAGCACCCCGAACGACGGCATTGTTTCCATTGATGTCCTTTAAATAGCGCCTTCTTCCTAAAACGGTTTGCACATAGCCATGGTCTCTTGCGAAATCAATTTGCTCACTAATGTAGTTTCTCAGTTTAGGATAGGTTTTGTAATAGGTGTCGATCAGGTCTTTCGCTTCCGATCGTGAAAGATCGGTCTGATTGCTTAGACCAAATGCGGAAACACCATAAATAATACCGAAGTTCACCGTTTTTGCATTGCTTCGTTGTTCACGTGTAACTTCATCGATAGGTACGTTGAAAACTTTTGAGGCGGTTGAGGCGTGAATATCCTCACCGTTTTTAAAAGCTTCTATCATAGTGGTCTCTTCGCTCAAGGCGGCGATGATGCGCAATTCGATTTGGGAATAATCGGCAGCTAATAAGGTGTAGTCATCATCTTTGGGAATGAATGCCTTTCTAACTTCCCGACCACGTTCGGTTCGAATAGGTATGTTCTGTAAATTAGGGTTGTTACTGCTCAAGCGACCTGTGGCAGCGACCGTTTGCATATAATCGGTATGAACACGGCCCGTGCTACTTTCGACCTGTTCAGGAAGTGCATCTACATAAGTGCTCTTTAACTTGGTAAGCCCACGATAATCCAATACATGTTGTATGATATCATGGTCTTTTGCCAAATAGGAAAGTACATCTTCAGAAGTGGAATATTGCCCCGTTTTGGTCTTTTTGGGTTTGTCGACCAGTTTCATTTTGTCAAAAAGAATCTCTCCCAGTTGTTTGGGCGACCCAATGTTGAACTCTTCTCCGGCGGTATCGTAAATTTTCTCCTCTAGATTCTTAATATCGTTCGTGAGGTCTTTAGAAAGTGATTTTAGAAATTCCTCATCTAGATTAATTCCTTCTAATTCCATATCGGCAAGAACCCGTAGAAGCGGAACTTCGATAGTATTAAAAAGGTCTTCGGTTTTCGCCTCGGCAAGTTCCGGTCTAAAATGTTGTGCCAGCTGAAAAGTAATGTCGGCATCCTCTACTGCATATTCCGTTTGTTTTTCTAAAGGAACTTCTCGCATGCTTAGTTGATTCTTTCCTTTTTTTCCGATGAGTTCGGTAATCGAAATAGGGGTGTAGTTCAAATAGGTTTCCGATAAAACATCCATATTATGGCGCATATCAGGATTGATAAGATAATGGGCCAGCATGGTGTCAAAAAGCTTTCCGTTTACCTGAACCTTATATTTGTCAAGTACCTTAATATCGTACTTTAGGTTTTGACCGATTTTCTCAATGCTTTCCGATTCAAAAAACGGTCGAAGTTGTTCGATAAGTTCTTGTGCTTCTTCTTTTTTTTCAGGAAAGGGAATGTAGTACCCTTTAGTAGCTTCCCAAGAGAAGGCAATGCCGACCAGTTCGGCTTCCAATGGATTAATGGAGGTTGTCTCAGTATCAAAACAAACCGAGGTTTGTTTCATAAGGTTTTGAACAAATAGTTTCATGGCCATACCCGGTGCGACGCTCTGATATACATGCGCCACCTCTTTAATTGTAAGGCGGCTTGAACTATCTTTGATAGTCGCCGGTGTAGAAGCATCGCCTCCAAAAAGTGAGAATTGTCCACTTCCGGCTGTCGCTTGCGCCTGCTTTTTAGCAGTTTCGGTACTGGTTACCTGGGTCTGGGTTTCATTGACCTCACCCGAGAATATTTTAATAAATTGGTCTTTTAACCTTCTAAACTCAAGTTCTTCGAAGATTTCTTGAACCTTATCGCTATCGGGTATTGAGAGTTCGTAGTCTTCGGCATTGAACTTTACATCGCAATCAATACAAATGGTGGCCAGCTTTTTTGAAAGAAGCCCCAATTCTTTGTTCTCCTCGACTTTCTCTTTCATCTTACCCTTCAATTGGCCGATGTTTTCGAAAAGGCCTTCCATAGAGCCAAACTGGGCGATAAACTTTTTGGCGGTTTTGTCTCCAACACCGGGTAGGCCGGGAATGTTATCACTAGCATCACCCATCATGCCCAAATAATCGATCACCTGTTCGGGCCTTTCAACCCCAAATCTTTTTTGTACTTCGGGAATGCCCCAAATCTCAATTCCGTTGCCCATTCTTGCCGGGCGATACATAAATATATTTTCGGTTACGAGTTGGCCAAAATCTTTATCAGGGGTTACCATATATACTTTGTAGCCCTCTTTCTCCGCTTGTTTTGATAGAGTACCGATAATATCGTCAGCTTCCCAGCCCTCTAAAACCACACTTGGTATGTGCATCGCTTTAAGAATGTCTTGTATGTAAGGCACCGCAACTTGAATCGCATCGGGTGTTTCATCCCTATTGGCCTTGTATTCTGGAAAAAGCTCTGTACGTTCGGCACTTCCGCCCTTGTCAAAACAAACCGCTAAGTGGTCAGGCTTTTCCCTTTTGATAACATCGAACAACGAGTTCATAAAGCCCATGATGGCGCTCGTATCCATTCCCTTAGAGTTAATTCTAGGGTTTTTTATAAGCGCATAATAACCACGAAAAATAAGGGCATAAGCATCTAAAAGGAAAAGTCTCTTTTGTTCTGACATGGGTTTTTTATTTGTATTGCGAAGTTAGAAAATCAAGATAGGAAAATGATTTAATTTAACCGTTACTTGATAGGGGTGGGAGCGGCCAAATGTCCGCTCCCTTATTGTTTGATTTTATTTCTTCTGATAAAAACTGGAAACAGGAACATTTTCGTGACCATCTTCGGTATATTGGCGATAGGTAAAACCGGGATGCACGCAATAACCTCCGGTTTCTCCTTTTTTATTGATGGCCAAAAACCCTATCTGAAAATCTTTACGGTCTTTATTTTTGGCCATAATTCTTTTTACTCCTTCCTCACAAGCCTCTTGCGGACTTTTGCCCTGTCGCATTAGTTCAACAATCAAAAAACTACCTACGGTTCGAATGACCTCTTCGCCAACTCCGGTAGCAGTGGCTCCGCCGACTTCGTTATCTACAAAAAGGCCTGCGCCGATGATTGGGCTATCTCCCACGCGACCTGCAACTTTGTAGGCCATGCCGCTGGTGGTACATGCCCCGGCAATATCTCCATTTTTATCGATGGCAAGCATGCCAATGGTATCGTGGTTTTCGATGTTTATGATAGTTTCGTATTTAGAGGTTTTTTTCCACTCTTCATATTGCTTTCGCGTGCTTTCGGTAAATAGGTCTTCTTTTTCGAAACCTTGTTCATAAGCGAACTGCTCGGCACCCCTGCCTGCTAAAATGATATGTGGGGTTTCTTCCATTACTTTTCTTGCTACCGAAACAGGGTGGGGTATGTTCTGAAGATATACTACCGAACCACAATTACCATCTTTATCCATTATACAGGCGTCAAGGGTTACGTTGCCGTCACGATCGGGCCTGCCTCCCTTACCTACGGTTTCGTTGGTAACATCTGCCTCTTCAACGCGAACACCTTGTTCAACAGCATCTAAGGAAGACCCCCCGTTTTTGAGAACCTCCCATGATTTGGCCGTGGCATTCTCAAAATTCCAAGTGCAAACCGTAATTGGTCGAATGTCCGGTTTTGAATCTTCTATTTTTTTGGGCTGGTTGTTACGCTCTTGGTAAGAGGCCATCACGGGGGCCGATAAGGCTCCTGCTGCCGTGAGACTTGAATTTTTCAAGAATTTTCTCCTTTTCATCTTGGGTTGTTTAATTTAGTCGGCTAAAGATAATGATATGCTCGTAGAAGTCTGTGCCAATTCATTGCAATCTGCTATAAATGCTGAGCTGGCAGGCGCTGATAGAATTGAGTTGTGTTCAGAGTTGGCGGTCGGAGGTATTACTCCCTCTTATGGATTGCTAAAACTTGTTAGGGAAAAAGTAAATATTCCTATAAATGTTTTGATTCGCCCGAGAAGTGGTGATTTTACCTATTCCGATGATGAGTTTCAAATCATGAAAAGCAACATTAAGTTATGTAAGGATTTAGGTTTTAACGGGATAGTTTCAGGTATCTTGTTAGATGATTTTACCATTGATTTGAAGCGTACCGAAGAACTTAGAATTCTTGCAGAAGGTCTACACTTTACTTTTCATAGGGCCTTTGATTGGTTGTCTAAGCCCGAAAAAGCATTAGGGGAGCTAGAATCTATAGGTGTCGATACCATTTTAACCTCGGGTCAAGCATCCTCCGCAACTGAGGGTTTTTCATTGTTAAAATCACTCCATGAAAAAACTGAGAATTGTACGATAATGCCTGGTGGAGGAGTGAAGCCAACTAATGTTACGGAGTTCAAGACGGGCGGTTTCAAAGCGGTTCATTTATCAGGTACCCAATTCATCCAGACTTTGAATGCATCTCCAAAAGTTTCGATGAACTCCCCTTCTTTTTTGAAGGATGATCAATTGGCCATTTCCAATGTAGATACCATTCAAAAAGTGGTGAAAGCGGTTAAATAAGATCTAAATGGGGCAACTGCGTTGGTAAGAACAAATATCTTTGCTCTTATGCTACGTTGGATTCTATTCGTCATTTTTTACTTGGCCCTAGGGGCCTATACTCTTCAGGCACTTAAAACTGCAACCCGTTACCCCTGGGTCTATTACCTTTTCATGGCCATCTCTCTGCTAGTTCTTGGTAATTTTATCTATCAGTTTACTTGGGGCGAAACGCAAGGGCGTGTTTTGAGCAGACCTAAAAGTTATGCTTTTGGTCTTTTGCTAACTGTTCTGGCTTTTCAGGCCATAACTATTCTTTTCTTGTTCAGTGAAGATATTTTTAGGTTGATTGCTGGTGGATATCAAAGATTTTTCGGCAGTTCAAAAACCTTTAGCTTGCCAGAAAGACGTAGGTTTTTAAGTCTTTTAGGCCTAGGATTGGCATCTATACCATTTGGGGCTTTGCTCTATGGAATGTATAAGGGAAAGTACAATTTTCAGGTACTCAAATATAATTTGGAATTTGATGACTTGCCGGAAGCTTTTGATGGCTACCAGATCACTCAGATTTCAGATGTACATAGTGGTAGTTTTGATGATAGAAAGAAAATTGAATATGCCATAAATCTGGTCAATCAGCAAGAGAGCGATGTTATCTTGTTTACTGGTGATATGGTGAACAATAAGAGTGAAGAAATGGTGCCGTGGGCCGAGCTGTTTTCTACCTTAAAAGCCAAAGATGGTAAGTTTTCGGTGTTGGGCAATCATGATTATGGTGATTACATTCAATGGGAAACGGCCGAATTGAAAAGCCAAAACCTTGAGAACCTCAAAAACATGCAACGTGAAATGGGGTTTGATCTGTTGTTGAATGAACATAGATATCTTAAGAAAGGTGCTGATCAAATCGCTTTGGTGGGTGTTGAGAACTGGGGCCGAGGCGGATTTAAGAAAGCGGGTGACCTTAAGAGGGCGTCTTCTGAAATCAATAGTGCCGATTTTAAAATATTAATGAGCCATGACCCATCTCATTGGGAAGATGTGGTTCTTAAAGACGACTATCACTATCACTTGACTTTAAGCGGGCACACCCACGGTATGCAATTCGGAATCGAGATTCCCGGATGGATCAAATGGAGCCCCGTTAAGTGGCGTTACAAGTATTGGGCCGGTATTTATAAAGAACTGGGCCAGTTTATTAATGTTAATCGAGGTTTCGGGTTTTTGGGCTACCCGGGGCGGGTAGGTATTTGGCCAGAAATCAGTGTGATAACTTTGAAGCGAAAGCCCTTAACATGATTTTAACGCCATCGCTCAACCATAAAATATTAGGGCGTCAATCAGGTTTAACATTTTTTACTACATTTGGCCTTTAACCCAATGATTTACGTATGTCAAAGTTTGGAGAACTTATAGATTTAAAGGTCCCCGTATTGTTGGATTTTTATGCTGAATGGAATGAGCAATCTACTTCCATGCATGCAGTCTTGCGCGATGTAGCCGCCGCTTTAGGTGATCGTGGCAAGGTGATAAAAATCGACGTTGACAAAAATAAAGAGCTTTCTCAAGCCTTACGTGTGAAGGGTTTGCCTACCTTGATGATTTACAAAAAAGGAGAGATGGTTTGGAGGCAAAGCGGTGAGCAAGATGCCAACACTCTTATCGGCATACTTAACGAGTATATTTAGCATTTAAATTTTCGCACTTTTCAGCAGCACTACTTTTATGGTAGATTTGGTGCTGGGTATTCATAAATAACAAAGCGAGGGCCACTTGATCAAGTGGCCCTCGCTTTTTGTTGAAATGTTGTCTTCTATTGAACCGGAATCGTATCCAATACTTCTTCTTCAGTTGTAGTGGCGTCAATAACGGTAGTATCGGAAATTGGCATTGAATCTTCCAGATCAGGATTTTCGCCTGGTACCGGAGGTTCTTCCTCCAAAATATTGTCCCTATAAAAATGCTGGAACTTATCTATATATTCGTTGAAGATAAGTGTCTCTTTTTCTGCTCGTTCACGGTCATTATTGCTAATCAATATGTCGATGTTTCTTCGATAACCCTCCATGTCGGCAATAATTTCATCTATTTTATCGTACTGCTCTTCTAAGGGTACTTCAGCGTAATACTCGAGACGGTCTTGATAAATGTATTTCAATTTTTCAAAAAGTTCATGGGCCTTATTGGTTTCGCCTACCTTATAATAGCCATCTACAAAAGGCTCGACGAAAGTGTAATACTCAAAGTACTCTACTGGAATATTCTTCATCGCTAGGTCTATTATGTCCTTCGCCTTTTCAATCTTGTTTTCCTCTAACAATTGTTCGACCAAACGGGCCAGATTACTACGATAAGAAAGTCCTTGAATTCTAGTTTGGGGGTCGTGATAGATGTCAGGGCTTCCAGAATTGCCCCAATACCAATTAGTGGCGATGTCATACATTAAATCACTGTCTATCCTTCCCATTTCGTAAGAACTTCTTCTTTCGGTTTTGATGGGAACAAGTTTGTAGGCCATGCCATCTAACTGCAGATAATCTTTCATCCATATAAATTCGGCATCGTCAAAACTACCTCCCGAAAAGTAAATAGGGCGCTTCCAATCATTATTGGCCAAAATGTCAAGCATCATCATGCTTTTCTTGGTGATGGCACTTCTAGGCAGGTCGATATCTATATAATCAACGATTAGGGCACTGTCTTTTTCTTTAACAAGGCCACTTTCCAATACGTTCTTTTTGTTGACAGGAATACGTAGTTTATTTGTTGGGTAATAGACAATATTTTGAGCACTTTCTGAATAAGCGTCCATATCAATATTCTCTTGTCTCTCTAAAATATATTTTAGTTTGGTCTTCGGCTCATCGCTGTCTACCCACTTAATAAAATCTTGAATCGACCATCTGCTCTCTGATATTTGCTTGTTAAAGAGAGGGTCAACCGTTTGAAAATAAAGTACGTCACGCGAACCCCAGCGATATTTATCGTGTGCTATTTGTGAAGGTATAGCTTCACTCTCATAGGCTTTTCGTTTCATCTGGTCGATGTACCAATCTGTTTCAAAAAGGCTGGTGCAGACGATGCGAACATCTGTTCTGTACCCCTCAATTTCTTGGGCATACCATAGGGGGAAGGTATCATTGTCACCGATTGTAAACAATATGGCGCCAGCATCTTCTTGACAAGAATCCAGGTAGGCCTTGGCTGAAGCGTTCGCTGTGAAACGGTTCGAGCGGTCATGGTCGTCCCAATTCTGGAATGCCATAACCGTTGGCACAGCCAAAAAGCAAACCACTGTAAGGGCTGGGGCCAAAATCTTTGGCGTCAGATACTTTTTAAATTCTTCGAACAAGCCATATACGCCAAGTCCGATCCAAATAGCGAAAATATAAAATGAACCTACGAGCGAGTAATCCCGTTCTCTTGGCTGAAAAATGTACGGATTGGTGTAGAACTGAATCGCCAAGCCTGTAAAAAGGAAGAATATAAGCAACACCCAAAATTGTTTCGGGTTTTTGGCGATTTGAAACAGGATACCTACGATTCCTAAAATTAACGGTAATAGAAAATAAGTATTTCTAGCTTTGTCATTTTCAATCTCGTCAGGCAGGTTATTCTGGCTTCCTAAACGCATACTGTCAATGAAGCCAATGCCACTGATCCACTCGCCATTGCCGTTGTATCTACCTTGAACATCATTGTTTTTTCCGGAAAAATTCCACATAAAATAACGCCAATACATATAACCGAATTGAAATTGGGCCATGTATTTGATGTTCTGCCAAAGCGAAGGAGGCTCGACCTCTAGGTAATCGCCAAAGCGCCGTAGGAAACTTATATATTGTTCTGCGTCGATTTCTCCATTGGCGAAACCGTCTTTGACTTGTTTTACAGCCCTACGAAGCTCTTCGTTCGATTGCTTCATCTTAAAATCCAACGGCCCGAAGTAGCGCATGTAGTTTTCTGCATGCTGTCCGCTCCACATTCTAGGTAGTAGGCCTACATGTTTAGGGTCGTCTCCGGGTACGGCGCCTTTGTAGTAGTTAACGATTACGTATTTGCCCAGTTTTTCATCTTTCTCATATTTGGGCGCTTCATCTTTATCCTCTCCGGCATTTCCGAAAGTACTTGAATAAAAGGCACCATAAATAGGGCTGTCAACTCCTGGATATTGTTCTCGATTGTAATAAGCTAGAAGGGCACGGGCGTCTTCAGGATTGTTCTCATTGATGACCACTCTTGCATTCGCCCGGATGGGTAGCATGAGCCAGGTTGAGAACCCTAGAAAAACGAACATCATGCAAAGCACAATGGTATTGGCTGTGCGATAATCGTTCTTTCTTGTAAATGAAAGGCCGAAATAAAAAGCGGCGACGAAAACCAAGCCCATAATGATAGAACCTGAATTAAAAGGTAGGCCTATGCTATTGATAAAGAAAACCTCACTCCAACCAAACAACATTAAAACATAGGTGAGCGAAAATTTATAAACCAACATGAGTACTGCAATTACCGCAATATTGGCCAAGAGAAAATTTTTGACCGTTGTGGTTTTATACGTCTTGAAATAATAGAGTAGACCTATGGAAGGTATAGCCAAAAAGCCCATAAATTGAACCCCAAAGGTAAGGCCGATTACAAAACTGATCAGTATCAACCATCTGTTACCTCTTGGATCGTCAAGGCTATCCGTCCATTTTAGCCCTAGCCATAGCTGAAGGGCCATGATAAGGCTGGCCATGGCGTAAACCTCTGTTTCAACGGCGTTGAACCAGAAACTATCTGAAAATGTGAATGCGAGAGAACCAATTAGACCACTGCCTAAAACCGCTATAGCTTTGCTGTTGGTCATAATCTCGTCTTTTTTGAACACCAATTTCTGGGCGAGATTGGTAATGGTCCAAAACATGAACAGAATGGTAAACGCGCTCGACACACCTGACACATAGTTGACCATTCTTGCCACTTGATCCGGCTCAAAGGCGAACATGGCAAAGAAAGCACCGATCATTTGTTGAAGTGGTGCTCCCGGTGGGTGGCCGACTTGTAACTTGGCGGATGTGGCGATGTACTCACCTGCATCCCAAAAACTATTGGTGGGCTCTACCGTAATTGCGTATGTAATAAGGGCAATAAAAAAGACGGCCCACCCCAAAAGGGTGTCCCATTTGTTGAAGTTTTTTGCAAACATGTACTAAGTGGTTTAACCAATGCGGCGAATTTACTAATTTATATAGATATGCAACCTCCATTTTCATAAAGGTTTAACAGCGTTTTACTGAGGGTCAAGCATTGAAATTCACGATTCTAAATAGTCTTGACGGTTCGTTGTTTGTTTTCAAAAGAAAAAATGAAAGTGCAAATTTCAAGTTTCAAGGCTTTTGAAAATTCAGGATTTCAATTATTCTGATCTAAAATGTTTGTGCAGATCAAACTTTGTTTTAAATTTGCACGCTCTAATACGGAACTGGTTTTCGTTTTTAGAAAAGGTACTGGCCTATGGTGTAATTGGCAACACTACTGGTTTTGGTCCAGTCATTCTAGGTTCGAGTCCTAGTAGGCCAACAAAAGGTTCTAAGGTTAATAGCTTTAGAACCTTTTTTTATTCCCTCAGATTTTATAGGTCCCTTTCGTTCGATTCTGATTTTTCTTCCAAACGGTTAGTGTCGTCTAGAGGGGTATTGTCTTCGGCTTCAACTTCGCTATCTATTTGATTTCTTTCGTCATATTCTTGGTCAATTTCATCTAGAAGAGTAGCCATCGGCTTTTTGTCTCGAATCATTGCCCAAGTCATTATAAGGCTAGTGGCAATTATGACGAAAAGTAATATTCCGGATTCAAAACCGGGAACCTCTGCCTCTGCCGGAATGGCGTAGAAAAGTAAAATGGTAATTAATCCTCTGGGGGCGATAAAAACTTGAGGTAGAATATCCTTCCCAACAAAAATTCTCAATATCAAAAACCTGATAACGTAGATTGAAATGATAATCAGAATGCTCACCATGGCAACGTTCAAACTTAATAGCGATGAAAGCACTATGGTAATGCCGAATATTACAAAGAAAAAAGTACGTACGACAAAGGCGGTTTCAAGTGTTATGATGTGTAATTCATGAAAAATGCGATGCATTTTTTCTTCCTCAAGAAAAACTGATGTTCTTCCAGGGAAAAAAAGTTTTACATTGGCTATCACCAAGCCGAATATGAGTATAATGATTAAAGAAGATAGGTGCAGTTTTTTGCCAATGGCATAGAGTAAGAGTAGTACGGCTATTAATAGAAATTGTTTGGCCTGGCTCTTGATTTTTTGAAAGATGAGAACGAGAGCATAACTGGCTATTATAGCGATGACAATAGTTAAAACGATATTCAGGGCGAAACCGGTGGCGCCTGATTGGTTTTCAGGGTCTAGGGCGCCCGTTAGAAAATAGAACATCATGATGCCCATGATGTCTGAAAAGGTGCTTTCGTAAATATGAAATTCTTTTTTGCTTTCTTTCAGACCTTTTACACTGGGAATGATAATTGCACTTGATAATATTGATAAGGGTGTTGCATAAAGCCAAGCATTTTGCATGCTCATGCCCTCAATAAACTGGGTCATGATAAAAGCCGCTACCCAGGCCGAACTAACAAGGCCGATTAGGGCGATAGCCATTGACTTAAGGATAGGGATGAGTTTTTCAGGTTTCAGTTCCAGTTCCAAAGCGGCTTCAAGAACAATCATTATTAAACCGATAGTCCCTATGATTTCCAAGGTTCCACGAAGGCTCTTCTCAAAATCGACTTCTTCCCCAAGCATATATTTGAGCCCGAATTGCAGAATAATTCCTAATACGATTAACATGAGTACTGATGGTATGTTCGTTTTTTTCGAAATACCATTGAACCAAAAAGAAATGATTACGATTGCCGAGGCTCCAATGATGAGATTATAAGAAGTGAATATTTCCATGATTTGCAGTTAGGTTTGCAAAAATTATAGGCAAAGGCTCGCCTTTTTGGTTAACTCTGTCATTTAAAACGAGATAAGTCTGCATGCTATTGCGAGAACCAAAAAAATTGTATATTTGCGCCACTGAAAGGATATAAAAGTATTCATGAGGGGACAATAGAGTCCTCTTTTTTATTTCTAAATGTTATGTTGAAGGATAGGGTCGCGTCACTTTTAGAGGAAGCTTTGGAAGCGGATAAATCATTATTTTTAATCGATTTTTCTGTAGCTCTCGATAACTCTATAAAAGTGGTTATAGATGGAGACCAGGGGGTGAGTTTGAAAGATTGCATGAAGATAAGTAGGGCTATCGAGCATAACCTGGATCGTGAAGAAGAAGATTTTTCGCTAGAGGTTACCTCTGCAGGGGCTGCTTCACCGATGGTTTTGCCCAGGCAGTATGCCAAAAATGTTGGCAGAAAGCTTAAGGTAGTGACCGAAACGAATACTTTCGAAGGTAATTTGACCGCAACTACTGAGAACGGAATTGTTCTTGAGTGGAAAGCGAGGGAACCCAAACCCATTGGAAAAGGGAAGATAACGGTTCAGAAAAAAGAAGAAATTGATTTTTCTGATATAAAAGAAGCAAAAGTCATAATAACATTTTAATGTCAACAGAGTAATGGAAAATATTGCGTTAATTGAGTCTTTTTCAGAGTTTAAAGATGATAAGTTCATAGACAGGGTAACGCTTATGGCTATTCTCGAGGACGTTTTTAGAAGCGCTCTCAAGAAAAAATTTGGGTCTGATGATAATTTTGATATCATTATAAACCCTGATAAAGGAGATTTGGAGATTTGGAGGAACCGAGTGGTCGTTGAAGATGGTGAAGTCGAAGAACCGAACGAAGAAATTTCTCTGACCGACGCTCGCAAAATCGAACCCGATTTTGAGGTAGGTGAAGATGTGTCTGAAGAGGTTAAGTTAATCGATTTGGGTAGAAGGGCCATTTTGGCGTTGCGCCAAAACCTGATCTCAAAAATTCACGAGCACGATAATACCACTATCTACAAGCAGTTTAAAGACTTGGAGGGTGAAATTTATACGGCTGAGGTTCATCATATCAGACACAAGGCCATTATTTTGTTAGACGATGAGGGTAATGAGATCATACTTCCGAAAGACCGTCAAATACCGTCCGATTTCTTCAGAAAGGGAGATAATGTTAGAGGTATTATAGAAAGCGTAGAGCTGAAAGGAAGTAAGCCGACCATCATTATGTCGAGAAGCTCCCCTAAGTTTTTGGAGCAATTATTTTTTCAAGAGATACCAGAAGTTTACGATGGTTTGATTACCATCAAAAAAGCGGTGCGTATACCCGGTGAAAAGGCGAAGGTCGCTGTTGATTCTTACGATGATCGTATTGATCCAGTAGGTGCTTGTGTAGGTATGAAAGGTTCTCGAATTCATGGCATCGTTCGTGAGTTGGGTAATGAGAATATCGATGTAATCAACTGGACCGCCAACCCTCAGCTTATGGTGACCAGGGCTTTGAGTCCGGCAAGGGTTTCATCTGTAAAATTAGATGACGAGAAAATGACCGCTCAGGTTTATTTAAGACCGGAAGAGGTGTCGAAAGCTATTGGTCGTGGTGGGCACAACATACGTTTAGCTGGTCAGTTGACTGGTTATGAGATAGATGTGTTCCGTGAAGGTGTCGAAGAAGATGTTGAATTGACCGAATTCGCAGATGAAATTGATGGTTGGATTATTGAAGAATTCAGTAAAATTGGTCTTGATACGGCCAGAAGTATATTAGAGCAAGATGTTGATGATCTTGTAAAACGTACAGATTTAGAGGAGGAAACAATTTTGGAAGTTGTACGTATACTCAAAGAAGAATTGGAAGATTAGCTATATATTAGCAGCAGTTTAAAAGAATTAGGAGAAGATATTTATGGCAGACGTTGCAAAAATAAGACTCAATAAAGTCCTCAAGGAGTTTAATATTTCTTTGGATAGGGCGGTAGATTTTTTGGCCTCTAAGGGTCATGAGATCGAAGCGCGGCCTACGACAAAGATTTCCGATGAGGTCTATGAGGTGCTTCAAGGAGAATTTCAAACCGACAAGAGCAAAAAAGTTGCTTCTAAAAAGGTCGGCGAGGAAAAGCGTGAGGAGAAAGAAGCTTTACGTCTGCAATTGGAGCAAGAACAAGAAGAAAAACGGTTGGCGCGAGAAAAACGTGCTGCAGCCGAAAAACCCCTTGTGGGCAAGGTAGAGCTCACTGGTCCTAAGACTGTTGGTAAAATTGATTTGAATCCTAAGAAAAAGGAGGAGAAGAAAGAAGAGCCTAAAAAAGAGGAGAAGCCTGTAGAGCCGGTGAAAGAAAAAGAGCCGGTGCAAGAGGCTAAACCGAAAGAGCCGGAAGTTAAGAAAGAACCGAAAAAAGAGCCTGAGCCCGAGGTTAAGCCAGAGCCAAAAGAAGGTGATGACGTACTGGCGACAAAATATAAAAAACTTACAGGTCCTAAAATTACCGATAAAATAGATTTATCGAAATTCGATAAGCCCAAGAAAAAGAAGGAAGACAACAAGTCTTCCGATGGTAATGATAGAAAGAAGCGCAGAAAGCGTATTGTAAGCAAGCCTGGGTCGGGTAATACCGGCGGAGGACCTAGAGATAGGAACAACAACAGAGGCGGCGGCCCAAGAAAAGGTGGCGGAAATAGATTCAACGCACCCAAAGTTGAGCCTAGCGAGGAAGATGTACAAAAGCAAATTCGAGAGACCCTTGAAAAACTTCAGGGTAAATCGAAGAAAGGAAAAGGGGCGAAGTATAGAAGAGATAAAAGAGATCAGCACCGTCAGCAAACTGAGCGTAATCTTGAGCAACAAGAGCTGGAAAGCAAGGTGTTGAAGGTAACCGAGTTTGTCACGGTGGGCGAAGTCGCTACTATGATGGATGTTACTACAACAGATATTATCTCGGCCTGTATGTCGCTAGGTATCATGGTTACCATGAACCAACGTCTCGATGCTGAAACGTTATCTATTGTGGCCGATGAATTTGGTTATGAGGTAGAGTTTGTTACTGCTGAACTTGAAGAATCTATTGAGGTTCAAGCAGATGCTCCGGAAGATTTGAAATCTAGAGCGCCTATCGTAACGGTAATGGGGCATGTTGACCACGGTAAAACATCGCTTCTTGATTATGTAAGGGAAGCCAATGTAATCGCCGGCGAAAGTGGTGGTATTACCCAGCATATTGGTGCCTATGGTGTAACACTGGATGACGGACAGAAAATTACCTTCTTGGATACTCCTGGTCACGAGGCGTTTACCGCTATGCGTGCGAGAGGTGCACAGGTAACCGATATTGCCGTAATCGTTATTGCTGCTGATGATGATATCATGCCGCAGACGAAAGAGGCTATTAGCCACGCACAAGCTGCTGGCGTTCCTATCGTATTTGCGATAAACAAGGTAGATAAACCCACTGCAAATCCTGATAAGATTAAAGAAGGATTGGCCCAGATGAACTTATTGGTAGAAGATTGGGGAGGTAAAATTCAATCTCACGACATTTCCGCTAAAACAGGGCAAGGGGTAAAAGAACTTTTGGAAAAAGTACTTTTAGAAGCTGAGCTTCTAGAGTTGAAAGCGAACCCTGATAAGGGCGCCAATGGTACTGTTGTAGAAGCATTCTTGGATAAAGGTCGCGGTTACGTTTCGACAATTTTGGTTGAAGGTGGTACCCTGCAGATTGGAGATTATGTTTTGGCCGGTACGCACAGTGGTAAGGTCAAGGCTATGCACGATGAACGTGGCAAATCTGTTAAGAAGGCCGGTCCTGCAACTCCAGTATCAATTTTAGGTTTAGACGGTGCTCCTCAGGCGGGTGATAAGTTTCATGTTTTAGAAGATGAGCGCGAGGCCAAGCAAATAGCGGCCAAAAGGTCTCAGCTTCAACGTGAGCAGTCCGTTAGAACACAACGTCACATTACTCTTGATGAGATTGGAAGACGAATTGCACTGGGTGATTTCAAAGAGCTTAATATTATTTTGAAAGGTGATGTGGATGGTTCTGTAGAGGCATTGACCGATTCGTTCCAGAAACTTTCTACCGAAGAGATACAGGTAAATATCATACATAAAGGTGTTGGTGCCATTACTGAATCAGATGTTCTTTTGGCGTCTGCTTCCGATGCGATTATTATCGGATTTAATGTACGACCTATGGGTAATGCCCGTGATGTTGCCGATAAAGAGGAAATCGATATCAGAATGTACTCCATTATCTATGATGCGATCAATGACTTGAAAGATGCGATGGAAGGTATGCTTTCCCCAGAAATCAAGGAAGAGATTACAGGTACAGCCGAAATCAGGGAAACCTTCAAGATTTCTAAAGTCGGTACGATTGCAGGCTGTATGGTGACCAATGGTAAGATTTTGAGAAATGCCGGTATACGTTTGATACGTGATGGCGTTGTGGTCTTTACCGGTGAATTGGCTTCATTGAAACGATTTAAAGACGACGTTAAAGAAGTTTCTAAAGGGTACGATTGTGGTCTTCAAGTGAAGAATTATAATGATATCAAAGAAGGTGATATAGTAGAGGCCTTCCAAGAAGTAGCTGTCAAGAAAAAGTTGAAAATCAAATAAGGTTTTCTTTACTAAATCAGCTATTAAGAATAAAAAAAATCGACCTTAACGGGTCGATTTTTTTGGTTGTAGCAACATCGCATCCGGATATTTTTGCCGCACTTCGGCAAACTTTCTTTCCGCTGTCAGCTTGTCTTTAAACCGACCTATTCTAACTCTATAGGTGGGTGAATCAAATTCAATTTTTGACGCCAAGTCAGGAAAATCTTCGTCGACCTTGGTTTGAATGTCTTGCGCCTTCGCGTAAGATCCAAAACCGACCTGAATTCTATAATAGTCGGTACTTTCGTTAGAGGTTTTATAAATATCTAACAGTTCTGTTATTTTTTCGTCTTGGACAATGCTGATATTTCCTTGTTGGGAGTAGCCGATAGCAACCGAAAAAATGGTAAGAAAAGATATAAAAGTTGTTTTCATCGAAGGGAAATTATTGGGTCTTACGGTTTTATACAAAAGTAGATTTTTATAGAACAAACAAAGGCTGTCCGCGATTATTTAGAATAATTATAAATTATCAATTATCAATCCTTTAACATTTTCAAAATAAAGTCTATGTCGTATTTTTGCCATCAATTTTAGCACCGATAAAACAAAGCACATTTAAGTACATCTGAAATTATCGTGCCAAGATTTGATAGAAATAAAATCCATATGAAAAAGGTTCCGTACCGCCATCCAATTTCTAAGATTCTAGGTGTAACTGTATTATTTTTCCTACTACTTTCTACTTCTATCTTTGCTCAAGAAGACGCTTCTGCCGAGGCTGATTCTGGGCAAACCGAAGCTGCGGCCGAAACGGATGGTGATCCGGCGGCCGGTAAGGCTCTGTTCAATCAGAATTGTGCCGCTTGTCATGCCTTGAACCGCAAAATGACAGGTCCTGCTCTTGCGAATGTAGAGTCTAGATTGGCCGAGGATGAAGGGTTGGATAGAGAATGGCTTTACAGATGGATCAAGAATAGCCCTGGCATGATATCATCAGGTGATGCTTATGCCAACAAGGTTTATAATGAATTCAATCAGGCGGCGATGACCGCTTTCCCAACGCTTTCCAATGCTGATATAGATAATATATTGGCTTATACCGCTGCGCCTCCTTCAACGCCAAAGGCTGCCGATGCTTCGGCTGCTGGCGGTGGTCAGTCAGCTGGTGGTGGAAGTAGTTCTGGAGTTTCCAATGAACTTATTTTGGGCGCTTTGGTTCTTGTTTTTGGCTTGTTGGTGGTAATGTTGATATTGGTCAATAGAACTTTGCGTCGCATCGCTGAAGCCAATGGGGTTGTGTTGGAAAAAGAAGTTGGTGAGAAACGTAAGCCGTTATGGAAGGCGTTTGTTGACAATCAGTTCTTGGTGCTTGTTTCGGTGATATTTTTATTGTTGGGCAGTGCTTACTTCGCTTATGGTTGGATGATGCAGGTGGGTGTTGACCAAGGTTATGAACCGATTCAGCCTATTCACTATTCGCACCGAATTCATGCTGGCGATAACAAAATAGAATGTAAATACTGTCACTCTTCCGCTAGGGTCTCCAAAACTTCAGGTATTCCCTCGTTGAATGTTTGTATGAACTGTCATAAATCTATTTACCAGGTATCCGATGAAACATTGGCCGAAGGTAAACAAGAGTATGGTGTAGATTACAACCAGGAGATTAAAAAGCTTTATGCTGCTGTTGGTTGGGATGATCAGAATCAAAAATATACAGGTGATACGAAGCCAGTTGAGTGGGTGAGAATTCACAATCTGCCAGACTTCGCTTACTTCAACCACTCGCAGCACGTTAGCGTTGCCGGTATCCAGTGTCAAGAGTGTCACGGGCCTGTTGAAGAAATGGAAATTATGTCTCAATATTCGCCTTTGACCATGGGTTGGTGTATTAACTGCCACCGCGAAACAAATGTGAAAGTTGAGGGTAATGAATACTATGAAAAGATTCATGAAGAGCTTTCCAAGAAATATGGGGTTGAGCAATTGACCGCTGCGCAAATGGGCGGTCTTGAGTGTGGAAAGTGTCACTATTAATCGAATAAGAAAGAGTAGCTAATTACATAGAAACGTATGGCATCAAACAAAATATATTGGAAAAACGAGGCGGAGTTAAATCCTAACGATTCCATTGTTGAGACGCTAAAACAAAACGAATTTGTTGAAAGTATTCCTGTTGATGATTTCTTAGGAGATAAGGAAAATCTTTCTTCAACCAATACTAATAGAAGAGACTTTCTTAAGTATGTTGGCTTTAGTACAGCTGCCGCTTCTTTGGCTGCCTGTCAAGGGCCGGTTCATAAGTCGATACCTTATGTGGTTCAGCCGGAGAATATCGTTCCCGGTGTGGCCAATTATTATGCTACGTCTATAGCGAATGGTTTCGATTTTGCCAGTATTTTGATAAAAACCCGAGAGGGTAGGCCTATCAAGGTTGAAAATAATAAAGATGCCAAAGTAGGCGGGGGCGCGAATGCTAGAGTTCAGGCCTCTGTTCTTTCTCTTTATGATAGTACAAGACTTCAGGGTCCGTTAGCTAACGGTGAACCTGTAGATTGGAGTGCTTTGGATGCTGCGGTTAAGGCTAAATTAGGTTCTCTAAGCGGTTCAGGGCAGCAAATCGCTCTTTTGACCCAGACCTATGCGAGTCCTTCGACCGAAAGATTAATAGCGGAATTCAAAGCTAGATATGGTAATGTGAACCATGTGGTTTACGATGCCATTGCCGATGATGCCGCTTTGGAGGCTTTTAGTGCAAAATATGGCGAGCGAGCGCTTGCTGATTACGATTTTGAAAAAGCATCGTTGATAGTTTCTTTTGGTGCTGATTTTCTAGGAGATTGGCAAGGTGGTGGATTTGATTCCGGTTATGCGAAAGGAAGAATCCCTAAAGAAGGAAAGATGTCTCGTCACGTGCAGTTTGAGGCGAACATGACTCTTTCTGGAGCCAATGCGGATAAGCGTATTCCTTTAACGCCAATGCAGCAAAAGATTGCCCTTGCGAAATTATATGCCAAACTTAATGGAACAAGTGCGGGTGGCGAGCTTTCTGAAAATGTGGAAAAAGCGATAGATAGCGTTGCTTCGCAAATACGTAGTAATGGTGGTGATGCCGTTGTGGTAACTGGTTTAGATGATGTAAATGCACAATCAGTTGTTCTTGCGATTAACGAAATGTTAGGTAGTAAGGCATTCGATTCGTCTGCACCACGATATGTGAGACAGGGTAGTTCAAAAGCTGTGTCTCAATTGGTGGCTGATATGAATGCCGGTAAGGTGGGTGTTTTGTTGATGGACGGTGTTAACCCGATGTACACGCTACCAAATGCTGCTGAATTTAAGGCAGGCGTTGAAAAAGTGGGTCTTTCCGTTGCTTTCTCTAATAACTGGAACGAGACTACTGAGATAACACAATATGCCGGCGCATCTAACCACTTCTTGGAATCTTGGGGTGATCTTCAGATAAAGAAGGGTCATTATAGCTTGATGCAGCCTACTATCAGAGAACTTTTTGATACAAGACAATTTCAGTCTGCCATGTTAAAATGGTTGGGCTCCGACAAGAATTACTATGATTATGTAAAGGAAACCTGGACTGCAGGTATACTTAGTGGTTCTGACTGGAACAAGGCGCTGCACGATGGTGTCTTTGTTGGAGGTGCTGTCAATATGATAAATGCGGACCCTGTAGATGCTACCGATTCTGCTGAAGATAAAGAAGCTCCAGTTGCTGCCGATACGCCAAGCGTATCTTCTAGCGCAGTTTCTATTTCGTCTGCCATCAGTAGTTTGGCAGGTGCAACCAGCGGTGGAGGTATGGAGCTGACCTTGTATCCTAAAACAGGTATGGGTGCAGGCCAACAGGCCAGTAACCCTTGGTTGCAAGAATTTCCTGATCCAATCACTAGGGTTTCATGGGATAATTATGTAACTGTGTCCAAGGCTGATGCCGAAAGACTAGGTTTGGAGAATTACCATGTGGCCAATGGCGGTCTTGATGGTAGCTACGCTAACATTACTGTTAATGGCGTTACTGTGAACAATGTTCCTGTAATCATTCAGCCAGGTCAGGCTATCGGTTCTATCGGTCTTTCATTCGGATACGGTAAGAAAGTCGGTATGAAGTCTGAAATGCAGACAGGTGTTAATGCGTATCCTTTATACCAAGATTTTAGTTCTACACAATCCGCTACCATTGAAAAGGCATCTGGTACACATGAATTTGCTTGTGTTCAGTTGCATAAAACCTTAATGGGAAGGGGTGATATTATAAAAGAAACAACACTTGAGATTTTTAACACGAAAGACCATGCCGAGTGGAACCACGTGCCTCAAGTTTCGTTGAACCACCAAGAAGTTCCTGCGACTTCTGTTGATTTATGGGATAGTTTTGATCGTACCGTAGGTCACCATTTTAATATGTCTATCGACCTTAACGCTTGTACCGGTTGTGGTGCTTGTGTGATAGCATGTCATGCAGAAAACAACGTTCCTGTTGTTGGTAAGGAAGAAGTAAGAAAGAGTCGAGATATGCACTGGTTGCGTATCGATAGATATTATTCATCAGAAGATACTTTTGAGGCTGACAACGTCAAGAAAGATGAATTTGATGGTCTTAGTGGTGATAACGGTTCGTTAGGTGGTTTTGGAGAGTTGGAAGACCCTGCGGCTAACCCTCAGGTGGCTTTTCAACCTGTAATGTGCCAGCATTGTAACCATGCGCCATGCGAAACTGTATGTCCTGTTGCTGCAACATCTCACAGCCGTCAAGGTCAAAACCATATGGCTTATAACCGTTGTGTGGGTACGCGTTATTGTGCGAACAACTGTCCGTATAAAGTACGTCGCTTCAACTGGTTCCTTTACAATAATAACGACGAGTTTGATTTCCATATGAATAACGATTTGGGTAAAATGGTATTGAACCCAGATGTAAATGTTCGTTCTCGTGGTGTTATTGAGAAATGTTCACTTTGTATTCAGATGACTCAAAAGACGATTCTTGATGCCAAGAGAGAAGGTAGGCCAGTTAAAGATGGTGAGTTCCAAACAGCGTGTTCAGCAGCTTGTAGTAGCGGAGCGATTATATTTGGTGATGTCAACGATAAAGAAAGTGAAGTTTCTAAGTTGGCTGAGAGCGATCGTATGTACCACTTATTGGAGCATGTAGGAACTAAGCCAAATGTATTCTATCACGTAAAAGTTAGAAACACCAACGAAGCATAACCTGTATTTAAGTAAACAACTATAACAGAATTATATGGCGTCTCATTACGAAGCACCTATACGAAAGCCCCTAGTAATAGGGGATAAAGGTTACCACGATGTAAGTGTGGATATTGCCGCTCCTGTAGAAGGAAGGGCCAATAAACACTGGTGGATTGTTTTTTCCATATCCTTGGTGGCTTTTCTTTGGGGTATCGGTTGCATTATCTATACGATTTCTACGGGTATCGGTACTTGGGGTCTGAACAAGACCGTTAACTGGGCCTGGGACATCACCAACTTCGTTTGGTGGGTAGGTATTGGTCACGCAGGTACATTGATTTCGGCGGTATTGTTATTGTTCCGTCAAAAATGGAGAATGGCCATTAACCGTTCGGCTGAGGCGATGACTATCTTCTCGGTGGTTCAGGCCGGACTTTTTCCGATTATTCACATGGGTAGACCATGGTTGGCGTATTGGGTACTGCCGATTCCGAACCAGTTCGGGTCTTTATGGGTGAACTTTAACTCACCTCTTCTTTGGGATGTTTTTGCGATTTCAACTTATTTATCGGTTTCATTGGTTTTCTGGTGGACAGGTTTGTTGCCTGACTTTGCAATGATCCGTGATAGGGCGGTGCTTCCTTTTCAAAAGAAGATATATAGTCTTTTAAGTTTTGGATGGAGCGGTCGTGCGAAAGACTGGCAGCGCTTTGAGGAAGTTTCTTTGGTTTTGGCCGGTTTGGCAACACCATTGGTGCTTTCGGTTCACACCATTGTATCTTTTGACTTTGCTACTTCGGTAATACCAGGTTGGCATACCACGATATTCCCTCCTTACTTTGTTGCTGGGGCTATTTTTTCTGGTTTTGCCATGGTGAACACTCTTTTGATTATCATGAGAAAAGTGTGTAGTCTAGAGGCCTATATTACAGTACAGCATATTGAATTGATGAATATCGTGATTATGATTACGGGTTCTATCGTTGGGTGTGCATACATCACAGAGCTTTTCGTAGCATGGTATTCTGGTGTTGAGTACGAACAATATGCTTTCTTGAACAGAGCTACCGGACCTTACTGGTGGGCATACTGGTCAATGATGACTTGTAACGTTTTCTCTCCGCAGTTTATGTGGTTCAAGAAATTAAGAACTAGCATCATGTTCTCTTTCTTTATTTCGATTGTAGTGAACATAGGTATGTGGTTCGAGCGATTTGTAATTATTGTTACTTCGCTGCATAGAGATTATCTTCCTTCTTCTTGGACGATGTTCTCGCCGACCTTTGTCGATATAGGAATCTTTATAGGAACTATCGGTTTCTTCTTTGTGCTCTTCCTTCTGTACTCACGTACATTCCCGGTAATAGCTCAGGCAGAGGTTAAGTCGATTTTAAAGTCTTCCGGTGACCGATACAAGAAGTTGCGTGATGCTGGAAAGCCTTTGTATAAAATCGAAAGAATGCAGCCTGTTGCTACAAAGCAAGAAAAAGTGACCGATGATGTATTGATGGGTGAGCCTGCACCGACTGTAGGTGATAAAACAGGGGTGAATGATTTGTTGAGTTCTATCGGAACTTTTGATCCGGCAACTCAAACACCTGATGATTTGAAACAGATTAAGGGTATTGGTCCTCAAATGGAAGCTACCTTGAACGAAATAGGTATTTATACTTTTGCCCAAGTGGGTAGAATGACTGAAAGGGAATATGACCTTTTAGATTCTATTACCGGTTCCTTTCCAGGACGGGCACAACGTGACGACTGGGCCGGTCAGGCAATTTTATTAAACAATAAGAAATAGCTATGGCATCTAAAACAATACATGCATATTACAATGATGATGATGTCTTGATGCATGCGGTGAAGAAAGTAAAAGCCGCGAAACATCACATCGAAGAGGTTTATTGTCCTTTTCCCGTACATGGTTTAGATAAGGCCATGGGCTTGGCTCCGACACGTATTGCTATTACTTCTTTTATGTATGGCTGCGTAGGTCTAACGGTTGCTATTACGATGATGAACTTTATCATGATAGAAGATTGGCCGCAGGATATCGGAGGGAAACCAAGTTTTAGTTTTCTTGAGAACATGCCGGCTTTTGTCCCGATTATGTTCGAGCTTACCGTATTTTTTGCAGCGCACTTGATGGTAATCACTTTTTATATGAGAAGTAGATTATGGCCATTTAAGAAAGCGGAAAACCCCGATGTTAGAACTACCGATGACCATTTTCTAATGGAAATCGATGTTCACGGTGATGAAAAAGAACTTACCGAATTGTTGATGGATACAGGTGCGGTTGAGATTAATGTAATGGAAAAAAACAGTCATTAAATATGAACAGTTTTAGTAAAATATCGATTGTCTTTGCTAGCATGTTTTTGTTGGTTTCCTGTTGGGGAGACAAACAAGAACCGAATTATCAATACATGCCCAACATGTATGAGGCGGCAGGTTATGAAGCTTATAGTGAAGTAGATTTTCTTCCTAATGGGCAAGAAGCCATGGTGCCACCTGATCATACTGTTCCGAGAGGTTGGTTGCCTTATCCTTACGAAAATACTATCGAGGGCAAAGAGATGGCTCGTGTGATGAAAAGTCCGTTAGATTCTTTGAACAGCGAAAAGAACTTGGCAGAGGGTGCTCAGTTATATACCATTTATTGTGCGATATGTCACGGGGATAAGGGTGACGGTCAAGGTACTTTGGTAAAAAGAGAAAAGATTTTAGGTGTGCCAAGCTATGCAGATGCCGCAAGAAATGTTACAGTGGGTACTGCCATGCATACCATTCAATACGGTCTGAATTCAATGGGCTCATATGCCTCGCAAATGAATACCGAAGAAATGTGGCAGGTGTCGGAGTACGTGATGACATTGAAACAAGATTTAACGAAATAATACCTAGAGAGACGATATGTACACGGTTTCAAACAAATTAAAAATAGGTTCCTTTATTTTAATGGCGGTAGGTCTTTTAGGTATCGCAATTGGTTTTATTGGTGCGCCTGGAACTGTTGAGGAAGCAAAGGCCATTGTAGCCAGTCATGACGATGGTCATGGTGGAGGACACGGTGCTGCTGACGCACACGCCCCAGCCGCAGGTCACGGTGATGCTGCAGATGCGCACGGTGAGGCACACGACGCTTCACATGACGAACATCTATTGCACCAATTGCAAAACAAGCCTTGGGCTGCCCTTTATGTGGGAGCTTTCTTTTTCTTTATGATTTCATTGGGGGTCTTGGCTTTTTATGCCATTCAACGTGCTGCACAAGCTGGTTGGTCGCCCCTTCTTTTCAGGGTAATGGAAGGTATTACCTCTTATCTTGTTCCGGGCGGAATCATTGTTTTTGTAATATTGGTTTTGTCGGTCATGCATATGAACCACTTATTTGTATGGATGGATGCCGATGTGGTAGCCCACGACGAATTGATTCAAGGTAAGGTAGGTTACTTGAACCCGACATTCTTCTTGATAAGAGCGGCTATATTTCTAGGAGGCTGGATTTTTTATAGAGAATATTCTAGAAAACTATCCTTGAGACAAGATGAATCAGATGACAACTCAAACTTTAAGTTGAACTTTAGATGGTCTGCCGGTTTCTTGGTATTCTATTTGGTATCTGAATCTATGATGTCTTGGGATTGGATTATGAGTGTTGATCCTCACTGGTTCAGTACACTTTTTGGCTGGTATGTATTTGCTAGTATGTTCGTTTCGGGTATTACCGTTATCGCAATGGTAACCATTTACTTGAAATCAAAAGGTCTTTTACCTGATGTTAACAATAGCCACATTCACGATTTGGCAAAATTCATGTTCGGTATCAGTATTTTCTGGACGTACCTTTGGTTCTCTCAATTTATGTTGATATGGTATTCAAACATACCTGAAGAGGTGACCTACTACGTAACCCGTATCGAAGACTTCAGATTGCCTTTCTTTGGTATGGTAGCAATGAACTTCTTGTTTCCTGTTTTATTATTGATGAACAGTGATTATAAACGAATTAATTGGTTTGTAGTTTTAGCTGGAATCGTGATTCTTTCAGGTCACTATTTAGATATTTTCAATATGATTATGCCGGCAACGGTGGGTGATCAATGGTCGATTGGTATTCCTGAGATTGGGGCTGTACTTTTCTTCGCAGGTTTGTTCATCTTTTGGGTGTTCAAGGCGTTGGCAACAGTTCCTTTACAGCCTAAGAGAAACCCTTTTATCGAAGAGAGCAGACATTTTCATTATTAGAGAGTAATTTTAACGAATAATAGTAGAGCATACGATGACTACAGTATTGATTTTAGCGGTTTTGGTATTAGTGGCAATTGCTATCTGGCAAATGACCAAGATATTTGAATTGTCACAGTTGAAGGCTGAAACCTCGCAAATTGCTAACGATTCAGATAACAAGACCAATGGTTATCTATTGTTCGCTTTCTTGATCTTCATTTACGGTATTACCATATTCAGTTTTTGGAAATATTCTAAGTTTTTGTTGCCAGAAGCAGCTTCCGGACACGGTGAAGATTATGATTACTTGATGTTGATTTCGTTTGTAATCATTTTTATAGTTCAAACCTTAACTCAAGCCTTGTTACACTATTTCGGCTATAAGTATCGTGGTGAAGAAGGTAAAAAAGCTTTATTCTATGCCGATAATGACCGTTTAGAGTTCATCTGGACCATTATTCCTGTAATTGTTTTGGCAGGTTTGATCTTATGGGGTCTTTACACATGGACGACAATTATGGATGTTAACGATGAAGATGATCCAATCGTAGTAGAGCTCTATGCCCAACAGTTTAATTGGACAGCGCGTTATGCAGGCGAGGATAATGTTTTGGGTGATGCCAACGTGAGAATGATCGATATCAACAAGGCCAATATATTAGGTCTTGATGAATCAGATTCTTATGCGGCCGATGATATCGTTGTGAAAGAGCTTCATCTTCCTGTTGGCAGAAAAGTGAATTTCAAAATGAGATCACAAGATGTTTTGCACTCAGCCTATATGCCTCACTTTAGAGCGCAGATGAACTGTGTTCCTGGTATGATTACCGAATTCTCTTTTACACCCATTTATACTACAGCAGAAATGCGTCAGAATGCAGATGTTAGAGATAAGGTTAAGAGAACAAATGAGATCAGAGCAGAAAGGGCGGCTAACGGTGAGGAGAACTCAGACCCTTGGCAGTTCGATTATATTTTGCTCTGCAACAAAATATGTGGTAAATCTCATTACAACATGCAAATGAAGATTATAGTTGAGACGCAAGAGGAATATGATTCTTGGTTGGCCGAGCAAGGTACATTTGCAGAAACAGTTTTAAAACAAGATAGTTCTGAGACTGCAATGAACATGCAGTAGAATTGAGGTGAAGTTGGTATAGTTGAAGCTATAAAAGAAAATTATAAAATTAAGATTTTATGTCCGTTACAGCACATGCACACGTAGATGACCATGCACATGATGACCATGGGCACCATCACAAAGAGACTTTTGTAACCAAGTACATATTCAGTCAAGACCATAAGATGATTGCCAAGCAATACTTTATAACAGGGGTATTGATTATGGGCTTCTTAGGTATAGCGATGTCATTGCTTTTCCGTATGCAATTGGCGTGGCCAGGTGAGTCGTTTGCTATTTTTGAAGCTGTTCTAGGTAAATGGGCTCCTGAAGGGGTCATGGATGCTGATATCTATTTGGCATTGGTAACCATTCATGGTACATTGATGGTTTTCTTTGTATTGACGCAAGGGTTAAGTGGTACGTTCAGTAACCTTTTGATTCCTTTGCAAATTGGCGCGCGTGATATGGCATCCGGATTCATGAACATGCTTTCTTTCTGGATGTTCTTTGTCTCTTGTGTGGTCATGGTTGCTTCCTTATTTATTGAAGCAGGACCCGCGGCGGCAGGATGGACCATTTATCCACCGTTAAGTGCCCTACCGATGGCGCAGCCAGGTTCTGGTTTGGGTATGACGTTATGGTTGGTGTCAATGGCTATTTTCATCGCATCATCATTATTAGGATCTCTTAACTATGTAGTTACAGTAATTAATCTACGTACCAAAGGTATGTCTATGACAAGGCTTCCTTTGACTATTTGGGCATTCTTTGTAACCGCAATTATCGGTATCATTTCGTTCCCTGTTCTTTTATCAGCTGCTTTATTGCTGATTATGGATAGAAGTTTCGGTACCTCATTTTTCTTAAGTGATATTTTTATCCAAGGTGAGGTATTGCACTATCAAGGTGGTTCACCAGTATTATTCGAACACTTGTTTTGGTTCTTGGGTCACCCTGAAGTATATATCGTTTTGCTTCCTGCATTGGGTATTACTTCAGAAATCATGTCGACCAATGCGCGTAAGCCAATCTTTGGTTATCGTGCAATGATTGCTTCCATTTTAGCTATCGCATTTCTTTCAACCATAGTATGGGGGCACCATATGTTCATCTCAGGAATGAATCCATTCCTAGGTTCAGTATTCACATTTACCACATTATTGATTGCGATTCCTTCCGCAGTTAAAGCATTTAACTACATAACTACGCTTTGGAAAGGTAACTTGCAGTTGAACCCAGCCATGTTATTTTCAATTGGTTTGGTGTCAACCTTCATTACAGGTGGTCTAACGGGAATTATATTAGGTGATAGTACATTAGATATCAATGTTCATGATACTTATTTCGTAGTGGCCCACTTTCACTTGGTAATGGGTATATCCGCTCTTTACGGAATGTTCGCAGGGGTTTATCATTGGTTCCCTAAAATGTTCGAAGGTAAAATGATGAACAAGAATCTGGGTTATGTGCATTTTTGGGTTACCGCGATTTGTGCCTATGGGGTATTCTTCCCAATGCACTTCGTCGGTATGGCCGGTGTTCCTAGAAGATACTACCAGAATACAGCGTTTCCAATGTTCGATGAATTGACGGACGTACAAGTTCTTATGACGGTTTTCGCGCTTATTGCGGGTCTAGCTCAGTTAGTATTTGTATACAACTTTATCAGCAGTGTTTTCTACGGAAAAGTCGGACCGCAAAACCCATGGAAATCGAATACTTTGGAATGGACTACAGGAACCAAGCACATACACGGTAACTGGGAAGGTGCTATACCAGAAGTACACAGATGGGCTTACGACTACAGCAAAGTAGACGAGAACGGAGAATATATTATACCAGGACAAGATTTTGTTCCGCAAACGGTACCCCTTCAAAAAGATGAAGAGGAACTACAGCACTAGAAATAGGCTAACTCAAATAAAAATGCCCGGCTATTATAGTTGGGCATTTTTTTTGATATATTAGATAGTAACTCCTATTGGGTATAAAATTTTACATATGAGATATTTTATCTTGCTACTGACTTTATTGACAGTAGGCCAGATTTCGGCACAGAGAAAACCAAAAATAAAGGGCAATAAAAACGTTGTTGATGTACAAGAAACCTTACCTGCTTTTAGTGCAATTGAATTGAATGACGACTTGGAAGTTCATCTGCAATACGGTTCCGAAGAAGGATATGAGATTACCGCGGATGATAACTTAATCGACGTTTTGAAATTCAGGGTGGAAGATAGCACACTGGTCATTAGTTCGTTTTATAATATCACCGGGAAAAAGAAACTGGATATCACCATTCAATACAATTACGTAAACGCCATTACAGTGAACGACGGAAAAATTATTCTGGATGGCGTACTCAACTCAAATGAGCTATATGTGAATACTTTTGGGTCTTCGAAAATTGAACTTACGGCCGATTCGCAATTAATCAATGTGAATATGGAGGGTAGCAGCTCCGGTGAATTTAGTCTTACCGGTGGTGAAATGAGTTTTGTACTAAAAGATAAGTCCGACGCCCGTATTTATACGGTAAGTGATTTGAACAATGTGAAGATGTATAAGAATGCCGGTGCCAAAATGGAGGGTACTGCCAACGAGCTTTTTGCCGATTTGATGGAAAATTCCAGTCTAAAAGGAGAAAGGTTGGAAGCTGAGAAAGTTTTTCTCAATCTGCAACATTCCTCCTCTGCCGAAGTCAACGCCATTAATTCTTTGGAATTGACTTCAAATGGTTCGTCAAAAACCCATTTGTACGGCTCACCAGCGATAACTATACTAGAGTTTGCCGATACATCTGAATTACATAAGGAGAAATAGTTAATGGGCTATCGGAGCCGTTAAACAATGCTCTGGAATTCCGAAGCCGTCGACCAACGAACCAATATGTGGTCGTAGCTCTGTGCAGAGGCGTTCAACCCTTTGGCGTATGGCCTTTGATTTAGTGCTTCCGATATAACCCTGTTCCAAGTACCATTCCGCATCCTTTCTTATTTCATGTAGGGCAAAAAGGGTGCCTAGCTTGAAAAGTAAAGCTCTGTTCTTGTCTTCTGAAAGCTGCTCTATCTTTCCAATAAAAGTATTGTACGCCAATTCGGTACTGTACGCCTTGCCTAAAGTAAGCAAATGGGTCTGCACTTTTAAGAATGCTTGATATGATGGCATACCTTGTTTGATATAGTTTCGTATACGCATAGCCAAGGTGTAGGTGAGGCGTCTTGTTCTGTAGTTGAAGGCGTGCTTATGAAATTTTATATTGTAAAGGTGCTCTTTATCGACTTTGTTAGAATATACCGGGTTGATGGTTGTAAGTGTGTTATTGAGTTGCATACCCAATATTTTCAAGACTGATGTAAAGCCTGCACTATTGAACTCCGCTTTAAAATCACTTAGCACGCCCTTGGCCGCCAAAAGAAGTAAAACGGTGTTATCTCCCTCAAATGTGGTAAAAATATCTACATCTCCCTTTAAATCGGCAATTCGGTTCTCTAGCAAATAACCTTTGCCCCCGCATGCTTCGCGACACTCTTGAATACTATTATTGGCATACCAAGTGATGATAGATTTGAGCCCAGCCACTTGCGTTTCAATAACCCGCTTGTCGGGTTGTTTTTCATCACAATAAGACTCCATCATTTGGTCTAATGCAAAATGATAAACATAGGCACTCGCGACCAATGGTGTCAATCTTAATTGATGGGAAGGATAGTCCATCAACAAATCTTCCTGAACTTTAATGCTATCATTGAATTGGCGACGTTTTAGAGCATGTTTGACGGCTACGGTCAAAGCAAACTTGGCACCGGCCAGCCCGGCCCTAGCCACACAAATACGTCCACCGACCAAAGTACCTAACATGGTAAAAAAGCGTTTGTTGGCATTTTTTATTTCAGAGCGGTACTTTCCGTCATCTGTAATTTCACCATATTTATTTAGCAGACTTCTTCTCGGTACAGCAACTTGGTCAAACCATATTTTTCCATTGTCGACACCGTTTAAGCCCAGCTTATAGCCATTATCCTTCACGGTAACTCCTGGCAACAGTTCATGGTTCTCATCCCGTAACGGAACCAATATGGCATGAACACCCTCATTTTTTCCGTTAACGATTAGTTGTGCAAACACCGATGCCATTTTAGAATGAAGCGCATTGCCGATATACTCTTTGTTGTCATTCTTGCCGGGGGTGTGAATGATAATCTGGTCGGTGGCCTTATCGTAAGTGGCCGTGGTTTTAATCCCCCTGACATTAGACCCATGACCCGTCTCGGTCATGGCAAAACATCCTAACAGTGCTGTTTTACCTGTGTCTGTCAAATATTTGTCATGATGTTCTTTAGTGCCCAATTTTTGAATACTGCCACCAAACAGACCGAATTGAACCCCGAATTTTATCGTAAGACTACCGTCAACGTACATCATGTTTTCGAACATGTGGGCATAACCCTCCATATCATTGTTTCCGCCGTAAGCTTCGGGATAGGCCATTGCCCCATATCCCTTTTCGGCCAAGAATTTTACTTGATCCAATACAATGTTTCTAAAGTCTTCTTTGTTTCGGTGAATGTCCCACTTGAAAATGGAATGGTTCAGAGTTTCCCTAAAGGCATCGATTAGATTGGCATGTTTGCCTTTTAGTATTTGGTCTAGTTCTTTTGGATTATAGTAAGTAGAGGTAGACGCATGTTTGACCTCTACATCGAACAAGTGATTGTAATGATTGGGTTGAATTCCTAAATTGATTTCGATGTGTTTCAGACTTTCATTAAAATCCACCGGGCCGTGGTAATGAGAAGCAACCCTATTGCTAAACGAAGTCAACGGGTAGGTTTCACTTTCAATCAGTCGTTCGTTTGAATTACTGATAGTGTGTTTCCATTGTTTCATCTCGCTATCTCGTGGTGGTTTATCTGGATTGAGCCAAGACAATAGAGCGTCTTTCTCTTCTCTTGAAAGTGTTTGGTCTTTTTCGATGGTGTTCTGAACTACATTTATTTCAGAAATGGTAACCAAGTCATCTGACCAGATTACATAAAAAAACGGGATGTACTGAAGTAGCTGTTGCGTAAAAGTCATTATTTGCATGAAATGAATTTACAATTTTTTCTGACTTTATGAGGATATGATTTTTTCGATTGATAGCTATTTGAAGGTTGTAGATTTGACTTATATCGAATATTGAGACTATTTACTTGTGGCTGCTTTACCTTATCTTTGTTATCGTATGAATGAATATCTAGACCCCACCGGCGAGCATTTTTCTTCTGAGGAAATTGATATTGAAAAGGCACTTAGGCCGGTAACGTTTGACGACTTTACAGGTCAGCAGCAGGTATTGGAAAATCTTAAGATTTTTGTACAAGCGGCCAACCAAAGGGGCGAGGCTTTAGACCATACGCTATTTCATGGTCCTCCGGGTTTGGGTAAAACTACCTTGGCCCATATTCTGGCCAATGAATTGGGTGTAGGTATAAAGGTTACTTCGGGCCCCGTTCTCGATAAACCAGGTGATTTGGCAGGTCTACTTACCAATCTAGACGAAAGAGATGTTCTTTTTATAGATGAAATCCATAGGTTGAGCCCCATTGTTGAAGAATATTTATACTCGGCGATGGAAGATTATAAGATTGATATTATGATCGAAACGGGCCCTAATGCACGTACCGTGCAGATTAACCTCAATCCGTTTACATTGATTGGGGCCACCACACGTTCGGGTTTGCTCACGGCGCCCATGCGTGCCAGGTTTGGCATCTCTAGCCGATTACAGTATTACGACACAGAACTTCTTTCGACCATAGTACAGCGTAGTGCCGATATTCTTCGAGTTCCTATCAGTAATGAGGCATCCATTGAAATAGCAGGTCGCAGCCGGGGTACTCCCAGAATTTGTAATGCCCTTTTAAGAAGGGTTCGCGATTTTGCTCAGATAAAGGGTAACGGAACTATTGATATAGAGATTTCAAAGTTTGGATTAAAAGCTTTGAACGTTGATGCTCACGGCCTCGATGAAATGGATAATAAGATACTTTCTACCATTATTGACAAGTTTAAAGGAGGCCCTGTCGGCATCACTACACTGGCCACTGCGGTTTCAGAGAGTGCCGAAACGATTGAAGAGGTTTACGAACCGTTTTTGATTCAGCAAGGTTTCATCATGCGTACACCACGAGGTAGAGAAGTGACCGAATTGGCATATAAGCACTTGGGAAAAACTAAGCCAGGTACCCAGCAAGGATTGTTTTAGAATGATGGTTTTTTATGAAGAAGAGTGATGACTTGGTGACTATTTCCCAGTTTGAAGTTTTCAAAAACCGAAAACGGATACTTAAAAACCCTTTACCTTTTCATCAAGAAAACTTCGAAAAATTCGGTGATACTTTCAAAGTAAATATTGGCATAGGGGGTAGGGTCGTGTTTACACGTGATGCGGAAACTATCAAATACATTCTTCAAAAAAACCACAAGAATTATCACAAGTCTTCTTTACAGACCAAAGATTTGGCCAAATACATCGGTAACGGTCTATTGACTTCGAATGGCGATTTCTGGCGTGCCCATCGTAGAATGGTCCAGCCGGCTTTTCATAAAAGAAAGTTGCAGGGTTTATTGTCAATTATGCTTTCAAGTATAGAGCAAGAACTTGAAAGATTAAATCAAGCTGATACTATTGACATATTTCCCATTATGGGTGATATAGCTTTTCAAGTGGTTGCGCAATCTTTATTCAGCGCCGACAATCTGCGAAAGCGAATGCGCAAGTTGCAGCATATCACGGAAACCAACCAAGAAATGTTGATCAAAGAAATGAGGCAACCCTACCTCAAATGGTGGTTTCAACTTTCCGGAAAAACAAATCGGCATTTGGCCAAGGCTGAAGAAGCTAGAAATCTATTGAACGAGATTATCGAAGAGCGGGTCGATTTGGCCGAAGAAAAAGATGACCTTCTTGATATGCTGTTGAAAGCCAGGTATGAAGATGGCTCACCTATGTCTAGAAGACAATTGATAGATGAAGTTTTGATCCTGTTTACTGCAGGCCATGAAACAACGGCAAATGCGTTGAGTTTTACACTGTTTTTATTAGCAAAACACCCTCAATGGCAAGAGGATATTTTTGATGAAATAAAAGAGTTGAATTTTTCAGAGGATATCATGTCGGCCATAGGGCAGGCTCAAATGGTCAAACATTGTATTGAAGAAGCCATGCGCTTGTATCCTCCTGTGTATGTCATAGACCGGGTAAGTTTAGAAGATGATACCATTAAAAACAGAAGTTTTGAAAAGGGAACCGTTTGGTTGATGAGTATGTACGAGTTGCACAGAAGTAAGAAGTTTTGGCGTAAACCCGAAGATTTTGATCCTACCCGATTTAATGAGTTGAATAGTAAAGATTATAGTGATTTCTATTATCCTTTTGGGGCAGGGCCGAGAATGTGTGTCGGTAACAATTTTGCCATATTCGAAATGATTATGGTGATTAGCACGATTCTTAAAGATTACAGAGTGAGCGCTACTTCCGAGAAAGTAGAAATAAATCCACTTATTTCCCTTAAACCTCAAAACGTTTTTCTTAAACTTGAAAAGAGGTAAGCTCCTAACCTGGTTCAAATACGATTAACCTCTCGGTAAACCATCCATTATTGTGTACAACAAATCTCGCTATTGTGATCTCATAAAACAAGAAGCTGCACGATTGGGCTTTTTGTCATGTGGTATTTCCAAGGCCGAGTTTCTTGAAGCGGAAGCCCCTCGATTAGAGAAGTGGCTCAACAACCAAATGCATGGCGAGATGGGGTATATGGCTAATCATTTTGATAAGCGGCTAGATCCCCGCCTACTGGTAGATGGGGCGAAGTCGGTCATATCTTTACTCCTAAATTATTATCCTGAAGAGGAGCAGAAATCCAGCACATATAAAATTTCGAAGTACGCCTATGGCCAAGATTACCATCATGTAATCAAGAGCAAGCTGCGAGAACTACATAATTTTATCGTGGAGGAAATTGGAGAAGTAAACGGTCGTGCCTTTGTTGACTCGGCTCCTGTTCTTGATAAGGCTTGGGCGGCAAAAAGTGGTTTGGGGTGGATTGGCAAAAACAGTAATCTATTGACCCAACAAGTAGGCTCTTTCTACTTTATTGCCGAATTGATTGTCGACTTAGAACTTGATTATGATACACCCGTCACCGACCATTGTGGTACCTGTACGGCCTGCATCGATGCCTGCCCTACCAATGCCATAGTAGAACCTTATGTGGTAGACGGCAGTAAATGTATTTCTTACTTTACCATAGAGTTAAAAAATGAAATTCCCAATGAATTTCAGGGCAAGTTTGATGATTGGGCTTTTGGTTGTGATGTGTGCCAAGATGTTTGCCCTTGGAACCGGTTCTCAAAACCTCATAGAGAGCCGCTCTTCGACCCGCATCCTGACCTGTTGAACATGTCAAAAAAAGATTGGGAGGAAATGACCGAAGATGTTTTCAAAAAGGTATTCAAAAAGTCAGCGGTTAAGAGAACAAAATTCTCAGGATTAAAAAGAAACATTGATTTTTTAAAAAAATAAAAGTCCTGATTGTAGGCTTACATCAGGTGGAAAAACTGGCACTATTGATGATTTTTTGACCTTTTAGATAGCCTTTTAAAAACTTTTTTCATCCTCTAACGTTTTCGGTTGATATCTTATTTTTGATTGTTGCCTAAATGGGTCTGAGTTTTCTATCTTGCTTGAAAGTAATTGAAAATTAAGGGAGTTTGCATTTTTTCAAGAGCTATTTATCTTAACTTAAACTTAGAATTTACTCAATCAACTTATGCAGAACAAAGTGCAATTGATCACTTATGTTGATCGTTTGGGATGCAAAAATATTACCGAATTGTCTCACCTTTTTGAAACTCGCTTCAAAGGTCTTTTCGGTGGGGTGCACATACTTCCTTTTTTTAACCCCATCGATGGTGAAGATGCCGGTTTTGACCCCATCGATCATACGCAAATAGATCCGAGATTAGGTGATTGGTCAGATTTAAATAAGTTAAGTGGTCAGATAGAGATAATGGCAGATTTGATTGTCAATCATATCTCGGCCAAATCGAAACAATTCGCAGATTATTTAAAGAAAGGAGACGACTCTGAATATGCAGAATTGATACTGACCGAAGATAAAGTCTTTCCAAACGGTATTGCTGAAGAAGAGATTAAGAAGATTTATAGGCCAAGGCCGGGATTGCCCTTCACCAATTTTCAACTGGAAAATGGAGAACAGAAAAACGTTTGGACGACCTTCACGGCTAATCAGATAGATATTGATGTTACGTCTAAAAAGGGTGTCCAGTATCTAGAATCAATATTGAATACCTTTCAAAAGGCCGGTGTTTCGATGATTCGACTTGATGCTGCCGGTTATGCCATTAAAAAGGCCGGCACCTCGTGTTTTATGATTGATGAGACTTTTGACTTTATCTCATCGATTACTGAAAAGGCAAGGTTAAGGGGTATGTCGGTATTGGTTGAAATACACTCCTTCTATAAAACTCAAATTGAGATTGCCAGTAGGGTTGATTATGTCTACGATTTTGCCTTGCCGGTTTTGGTTTTGGATACGCTATTCAATAAAACCTCAAAGAATCTGAAGAAGTGGCTTGAAATAGCACCTAGAAACGTGATCACTGTTCTAGATACCCATGATGGTATAGGGATTGTTGACGTAGCTTCAGATGAGGGCGAACCGGGTTTGGTAGAAGACGAGGTGCTTAGCGAAATAGTTGAGCAAATGCACATTAATAGTAATGGTACTAGTCGAAAGGCAACGGGCGCCGCTGCTTCCAACCTTGATTTGTACCAAGTCAATTGTACGTATTTCGAAGCTTTGGGCAAAGACGAGAAGCTTTACTTGATAGCTCGAAGTATACAATTTTTTGTTCCGGGAATACCTCAAATTTATTACGTGGGCCTTTTGGCGGGCGAAAACGATATGCAATTGTTGAAAGAGACCAATGTAGGTAGAGATATCAACAGGCATTATTTCACTAAAGAGGAAATTAGGCGTAAAGTACATACCGAGTTCTTTGAGCAATTCAGCGAGCTGATTTTTCTTAGAAACACTCATGCTTCTTTTCAAGGTATTTTTGAAATAGTTGATGGTGATGATGAGGTGTTGCATCTAAAATGGAACAACGGTAGGGCTTGGTCAGAATTGATAGTAGATTTAGAAGTTATGGATGTAAGCATAGCTTATAGCCATGATACCGGGTCAAAACAATTGACTTTTATGGATTGATTAGCAAGCCGCTTCTTTTTACGAAGTGGGCTTGAGAATTGACTTTTTGATTAATCATATTGCATTTAGTAAATGCCCTGTTAAAACGCTATCTTGTTTAGTGTATAACCTGAGCAAATTGAAAGATCATGAAAATTAAAAAGCCAGCTTTAAGTTTTTGGCAGATATGGAATATGAATGTCGGTTTCTTCGGCATTCAGTTCAGTTTTGGCCTGCAGCAAACTGCTGTCAATCCAATTTTTTCATTTCTTGGAGCACATCATGAAGAACTTCCTTTATTAAACTTGGCCGGGCCGGTAACTGGTCTTTTGATTCAGCCTATAATCGGGGCCATTTCCGATAAAACATGGTCACCCAGATGGGGTAGAAGAAAACCTTTCTTTTTAATCGGTGCCATTACGGCAAGTCTTTGTCTTTTTGCCTTTCCTTTTAGTTCTGAACTTTGGTTCGCGGTAGGATTACTTTGGATTTTAGATGCCGCAAATAATACCGCAATGGAGCCTTATCGGGCTTTTGTAGGCGATAAATTACCGGATGACCAACTAACCTATGGTTTTCAGATGCAAAGTCTGTTTGTGGGAGCTGGAATTACATTGGCCAATTTTTCTTTGTTCTTGTTTCAAGATTGGTTCAGTGTCCCGACGGAAGCGGGCACCCTATGTTCGACTACCACCGAAGTTGTTTCCATAATTCCCAAGTGGGTATATTATTCTTTCTTTTTAGGGGCCATTGCCTCATTGGCGACCATTCTTTGGTCGGTTTATAAGACACCTGAGATACCACCATCCCCAGAAGAGATAAAGCATATTGAAGAACATTCCCGAAAACCTTTGGTTTCAAGATTGGTGGCGCCTTTTGTTGAAATATTCAATGCTATCGGCCACATGCCTAAATTAATGTGGAGATTGGCCGGGGTCTATCTATTTCAATGGTACGCTCTTTTTGTTTATTGGCAGTTTATTACGCCTATGCTACGCACGAGTATGTTCGGTATATCCGATGGTGATAACGAAAAGTTTGAATCTATTATGGCCGCATGCAATTCGGGTGGTGTAATTGGCACGGGCGATGTGGCCTTCGCACAAAATATCCAATCCTTATCGGAACAGGCGTTGGCCCAAACTGGTCTTATGAACGGTACCTATAATCTTGTTACGATGGTGGTGGCACTTTTGTTGGTGCCCATTGCTAGAAAATATAGTTCAAAAATGGTATATGTTCTCAGTTTGGTCTTAACGGGAATAGCCATGTTGAGCATGCCTTTCATCAATGATCAATATACGCTTTTACTGCCAATGGTACTTTTTGGTATTGGGTGGGCGGCAATGATGGGTATACCTTATGCTATGGTTTCGAAGGTCATTCCCGAAGACAGAAGAGGAGTTTATATGGGCATCGTGAATATGATGATTGTAATTCCTATGTTGATTCAGACGGTTTCTTTTGGTTTTATAATAAAAAATATACTGGGCAATAATGCTGTGAACGCCATTCTTTTCGGTGGTGTCTTCTTCATAATTGCAGCGTTGCTGGCCCTGCGTCTTCATATTCCCAAAGAAGACGAGAAAATAGTTGTTTAGAGTTAAGTTGTTTGTTTAGAGCGGGATACAGAAATGTGCCCGCTCTTATTTTTGGGATGTTAAAGTGGTTGAATGTCTTTTTAAAGAGTGTTAAAACTAACCCTTAGTGTCTAGAATGTGTTAGCTCTCAATCTTTTTCTATGTTATACGAAGAATACTATTAAATTTGAAGCCCAAAGGAGAACACGATGAGCAAACAGAAACAAAGGCGAGAAGCCTTGATTTACCACGCCAAACCTCAACCCGGTAAGATTAAAATAGTGCCCACCAAACCGTACGCCACTCAACGAGATTTGGCGTTAGCTTATTCTCCTGGTGTGGCCGAGCCTTGCTTGGAAATTGCGAAAGACAAAGCAAATGTCTACAAATACACGTCAAAAGGAAACTTGGTAGCGGTTATTTCAAACGGTACCGCCGTTTTGGGCTTGGGAAATATTGGTCCCGAGGCGTCTAAACCCGTTATGGAGGGTAAGGGACTTCTCTTTAAGATTTTTGCGGATATTGACGGTATCGATATTGAAGTAGATACCGAAAATGTAGACGATTTTGTTCAAACGGTTAAAAACATTGCCCCGACCTTTGGTGGAATTAACCTTGAAGATATCAAGGCTCCTGAGGCTTTCGAGATAGAACGGAGATTAAAAGAGGAACTCGATATACCCGTAATGCATGATGATCAGCATGGTACGGCCATTATTTCTGCGGCGGCTCTTTTAAATGCTTTGGAATTGGCCGGTAAGAAGATGGAAGATGTTCAAATTGTGATCAGTGGGGCTGGTGCGGCAGCTGTGTCCTGTACTAAATTATATAAGGCATTCGGCGCCAAGGCAGAGAATATTGTGATGCTTGATAGTAAGGGCGTTATTAGAAAAGATGCCGAAAATCTATCTCCTGCTAAAATGGAATTTGCCACCGATAAAGATATCAATACCCTTGAGGAAGCAATGGTAGCTAGTGATATTTTTATCGGTCTATCGATTGCCGATATTGTGTCCCCTGAAATGCTTCTTTCCATGGCAGAAAACCCGATTGTTTTTGCGATGGCAAATCCGAACCCTGAAATAGATTATAATCTGGCCTGTGAGACTCGAAAAGATATCATTATGGCAACGGGGCGATCGGATCATCCTAATCAGGTTAACAACGTGCTAGGTTTTCCTTTTATTTTTAGGGGAGCTCTCGATGTTAGGGCAACAGGTATCAACGAAGAAATGAAAATGGCCGCTGTAAAAGCATTGGCTGAATTGGCCAAGCAACCGGTGCCTGAGCAGGTGAATATAGCCTACGGTGAAACTCGACTGACCTTCAACCGTGAATATATCATTCCTAAACCTTTCGACCCAAGATTGATTTCTGAAATACCCCCGGCGGTAGCAAAAGCCGCAATGGATAGTGGTATTGCACAACAGCCCATTGATGATTGGGAAAAGTATAAGGAGGAATTGATGCAGCGGTCGGGTAATGATAACAAGGTGGTTCGTCTACTTCACAACAGGGCCAAATTGAATAGAAAACGTATAGTTTTTGCCGAAGCAGATCATCTAGACGTTTTAAAGGCGGCGCAGATTGTGTATGAAGAAGGTATAGCCGATCCTATATTGTTAGGTAAGAAAGAAATCGTTCTTGAGCTTAAGAAAGAGTTAGAATTTGATGCCGACATTCCTATTTTAGATCCGACCTCAGAAGAATTTGACGAGAAGCATATTCGTTACGCTACCAAATTTTGGGAAAGTAGAAAGCGTAGCGGTACCACTTTATATAGCGCCAAGATAAAAATGCGTGAGCGTAACTATTTTGGTGCCATGATGGTTCTTGAAGGTGATGCCGACGGAATGGTGTCTGGATATTCTAGAGCTTATCCTACAGTGGTGAAGCCTATTTTTGAAGTGATCGGTAGAGCATCCAACGTCAAAAAAGTAGCAACGGTCAATATAATGATTACCGATATGGGGCCTCTCTTTTTGGCGGATACTTCTATAAATATCGATCCAACTGCAGAAGAACTAGCTGAAATTGCGCAGAATACGGCAAATGTGGCTACTACGTTCGGTTTTGATCCTGTTTTGGCCTTGTTGAGTTATGCGAATTACGGTTCTTCTACTCACCCGCATGCCAAAAAAGTGCGTGAGGCTGTTCGCATTCTTCATGAATCAAACCCTAAGCTGGTGGTCGATGGTGAAATTCAAACAGATTTTGCCCTGAACAAAGAGCTTCTACAAAGCCAGTTTCCTTTTTCAAAATTAGCCGGTAAAAAAGTAAATACCCTTATTTTTCCGAATTTAGAATCGGCGAATATTACCTATAAGCTATTGAAAGAATTGAACAAGGCAGACTCCATTGGTCCGATCATGGTAGGGTTGCGTCGTTCAGTACATATACTTCAATTAGGGGCCAGTGTTGACGAAATGGTCAACATGACTGCTGTGGCTGTTATTGATGCCCAAGAACGTGAAAAAAGAAGAAAAGCGAAATCGGCCCATTAGATAAAGCATGATTCATCATCTTAAAGGTAAATTGGTAGAGAAAACCCCAACCTATGTCGTCATAGAATGCGGTGGTGTTGGCTATTTTGTGAACATTTCTCTACACACCTTTTCGAAGATTAGCGATTCAGAAAGCATCAATTTATTTACCCATCTACAAATAAAGGAAGATGCGCACACATTGTTCGGTTTTGCCGAGCGTTCTGAGCGCGAAATTTTTAGATTACTTCTATCCGTTTCAGGCATAGGTTCAAGTATTGCTAGAACCATGCTCTCATCGATGAACCCCACACAAATTAGAGATGCCATTGCCAATGGGGATGTTGCCTCAATACAGTCGATAAAGGGGATAGGGGCAAAGACAGCACAACGGGTTATTCTAGACCTTAAAGACAAAATTCTTAAAGTTTACGATATTGGTGAAGTTTCGGCACCAACAAACAATACAAATAAAGAAGAAGCGTTATCTGCATTAGAGGTTCTTGGCTTTGCAAGACGACCTGCTGAAAAGGTAGTCGATAAAGTGCTCGGGCAGGATCCTTCTCTTAGCGTGGAGAACATTATTAAACTTGCGCTTAAAAATTTGTAACAAGTTTGAAAACAGGGGCCGAACTAATTCTTAAATTACCATTTAAGCTTACTCTCCTATTCTCAATTTTCATGGTTTCAACGGGTGTTTTTTATGCTCAAGAAACTGAAGGCGAGAATACAGAGGAGCAACAGGTAGATTCCGTCAAGACCGGTTATTCTTTGGGTAGACTCCGAATGGAGAACCCAGAAAGTATTGTTTCCAAATATATTTACGACCCACAACTTAAAATGTACATCTACTCTGAAAAAGTAGGTGATTTCGATATAGGATATCCTATTATTTTAACTCCCGAGCAGTACTACGAGCTTGTCGAAAAAGAAGGAATAAAAGATTACTTCAAAGAAAAATCCGATGCTTTTTCCGGAAAAAAAGAAGGTAGCGAAGAAGCACGTAAAAACCTGTTGCCTAATTTCTATGTCAATAACAATTTCTTTCAATCAGTCTTTGGAGGGAACACGATAGAGGTCATACCTCAGGGGTCGGTCGCTATGGATCTTGGGGTCATATGGCAAAAGAATGATAACCCTTCTTTATCTCCAAGAAACCGTACAAATACCTCTTTCGATTTTGATCAGCGGATAAGTCTTAGTATGCTCGGTAAAATTGGAGAAAGACTTCAGGTGAGTGCCAACTATGATACAGAGGCCACTTTCGATTTTCAGAATATCGTTAAGCTTGATTATACACCTACTGAAGATGACATAATCAGATCAATAGAAGTAGGTAATATTTCTATGCCGTTGAATAGTTCCCTTATTCAAGGTTCACAAAGTTTGTTTGGTGTCAAGACCCAATTGCAATTCGGTAAAACGACGGTGACGGCGGTTTTCTCTCAACAACAATCTCAAAATAATACGGTGGTAGCGCAAGGTGGTGGTACCGTAAGTGAGTTCTCAGTTACGGCATTGGATTATGACGAGGATCGTCACTTTTTCTTGGCACAGTATTTTAGGGATAATTATGATCAGGCACTTACCAACTATCCATATATACGTAGTCAAGTTCAGATTACGCGTTTAGAAGTTTGGGTGACCAATAGAAGTCAACAAACATTGAATGTTCGAAATATTGTCGGTATTCAAGATTTAGGAGAATTTGATCCATTGACGAGTGATCCCGATGATAAAAAGACTCGGATCTATTCTAATGCTCCGGCCAACTTCTTTAGAATGAATACTGGTGGGCAACCAAACTCTTTACCAAGAAACAACGCTAACTTATATGACCCTGCCCTTATCGATAGAGGAGGTGTTCTTAATGGAAATATTAGGGATGTGGCCACGGTCGAACAAGGTTTCAATGCGGGTGGTTACCAGCCTAATCAGGGTTTTGATTACGCCTTTTTAGAGAATGCAAGAAAGTTAGAGCAGGGGAGGGATTTTCAATTTAACTCTCAATTGGGTTACATCTCTTTGAACCAAAGGTTGAGTAATGATGAAGTTCTGGCGGTAGCTTTTCAATATACCTACAACGGTAATGTTTATCAGGTGGGTGAGTTTGCCAACGGTGGTCTTGACGCTACAACAGTTTCTGGGGCCATCGAAAATCAGGTGATAAATAACAATACTCTGGTTCTAAAACTTTTGAAAAGTAATATTACCAATGTGTCTGATCCTATATGGGATTTGATGATGAAAAACATCTATGCTACGGGAGCGTTCCGTTTGAGTCAGGATGATTTCAAAATGAACATTTTGTATAGCAATCCTACACCGAGAAACTATATTACGCCAATTGATGATGCTACTTGGCCTGATGGTCTACAAGATAGAATACTTTTAAATGTATTCAATTTTGACCGCTTGAATGTGTACAATGATGTACAGCCCGGAGGTGATGGTTTCTTTGATTTCATACCGGGATTGACCGTAGATACCCAAAACGGACAAATCATATTTACCAAGGTAGAGCCTTTTGGTGAATACCTATTCGAACAGCTTGGTGGTGGAGATTATAATAATGCAAATGGCTATAACCCCAATCAAGAAAGATACGTTTTTAGAGATATGTATGAGCTGACTAAATCGGCGGCATTACAAGATCCTGAAAAAAACAAATTCTTGATGAAAGGCCGGTACAAGTCAGAAGGCAGTAACGGTATTCCGATTGGTGCTTTTAACGTGCCAAGAGGTTCGGTTCGGGTAACCGCTGGCGGGCGTACATTGCAAGAAGGTATTGATTATACGGTAAATTACCAGGCTGGTACCGTGCAAATATTGGATCCAAGTCTAGAAGCTTCTAACGTTCCTATTAATATTTCTGTAGAGAACAATGCCGTTTTCGGTCAACAAACAAGACGATTTACCGGGGTAAATGTAGAGCATCAATTCAACAAGAACTTTGTTCTGGGTGCTACCATGCTTAATTTGAACGAAAGGCCTTTGACGCAAAAATCGAATTTCGGGGTCGAGCCGGTCAACAATACTATTTTCGGTGTTAATGGTAATTTTTCTACTGAGTTGCCCTTTCTAACAAGGTGGGTGAACAAACTACCTAATATTGATACTGATGTTCCTTCAAACTTGTCTGTAAGGGGAGAAGTGGCTTGGTTAAAGCCCAATTCACCCAAGAATGCAGACTTTCAAGGTGAGACAACTACATATTTAGATGATTTTGAAGGCTCTCAATCGCTTATTGATGTGAGGTCTGCTTTGGGCTGGGCGATGGCCAGTACACCTTTAGAGTTTTTAGATAGTCCTACCCAAAAAGGTTTGGAAACTGGCTTCAATAGGGCAAAGTTGGCCTGGTATACGATAGACCCCGTATTCTATACGAACCAACGGCCGGCAGGAATGAGCGATAGTGATATATCTTCGAACAGCACCCGAAGAATATTTGTTGATGAGGTGTTCCCGAAGGTAGAAATCGCGCAAGGGCAAACCAGGCAGCAAACGACTCTCGATTTGGCCTATTACCCAAGTTTAAAAGGTCCTTATAATGCCAATGAGAATTTTGAAAGTACCACGCCAGATCAAAAATGGGCGGGTATCATGCGTTCATTGAGTAGTACCAATTTTGAACAGGCGAATGTAGAGTTTGTACAATTTTGGGTAATGGATCCTTACGTTGATGGTACGGCCACGAGTACAGGTGAACTAGTTATTAACTTTGGTAATATTTCCGAAGACATTCTGGCCGACGGCTTAAAGCAATATGAGAATGGCCTTCCCGTGAACGGAGAAGGTAGTACAAAACCTGCTAATCCTATTTGGGGTCCGGTACCTGCAACTCAAGCCTTAGTTTATGCATTTGATGTGAACGAGGGGGCTCGTGAACAACAAGATTTAGGTTTTGATGGCTTAAATGATACCGATGAATCGCAAATCTATGGTGATAGCAACGGGGCCGACCCCGCTCTCGATAATTACCAGTACTTCTTACAGCGAGATGGAGGGGTGTTAAACCGATACCTTAATTTCAACAACCCGCAAGGTAACTCCCCAGTACAGGTGACCAATACCAATCGAGGTTCAACAACTCTACCCGATGTAGAGGATATTGATCGCGATTTGACCATGAATACAGTCAATAGTTACTACGAGTATCGAGTTCCTATCAGGCCAAATACGACCATTAATGATCTTTACGTCACCGATATTAGAGATTCATTGGTGTTGTCTGGTAACCGAATTCCTGATGGAAGTACGGTGAGAACAAGGTGGATTCAATACAAAATTCCGTTAAGCGATTTTACCGATGCCGTTGGTGGTATTACCGATTTTCGCTCTATCAGTTCAATGAGAATGTACATGACCGGATTTAATAGTGATGTGGTTCTGCGCTTTGCTACTTTAGACTTGGTTAGGGGTGATTGGCGAACTTATGTAAAGAGCTTAGATCCCGATGATCCAAATGTCGGTGATGATGCAACTACTATGGATGTTAATGCGGTGAACATTCAAGAAAATGAAAATCGATCACCTATACCTTATGTTTTGCCACCAGGTGTTAGAAGAGAGCAATTAAATAATAACAATACTATCATTCAGCAGAATGAGCAGTCGCTCTCGCTAGTGGTCGAAAATCTAGAGTCTCAAGATTCTAGAGGGGTGTTCAAGAACCTTAATATAGATGTTAGGCAGTATGAAAAACTGAAAATGTTCATGCATGCCGAAAAGATTTTAGAAAGTGATAGCTACGAAATCGAGAGCCCGTTGGTAGGCTTCTTGAGAATTGGTACCGACTTTTCCGAGAACTTCTACCAGTTAGAACTTCCTTTAGAGTTTACCCCTTTTAATGTGGCTTCCGAAGAAGGTGTCTGGCCCGAGAATAACGAGATGGAAATTATCCTTTCCGATTTGAACAAGGTGAAGTCGGTATGGATTGCCGGTAGCGACTTAAGTGAGATACGGTTTTTTGAGGTCATTGGTGGCGAGGTGGTTCCTGTTGATGAGTTTGCTCCGAGAACTCCGGGAACGCTTAGAATTGGTATAAAAGGTAACCCGTCATTAGGAAGCATTAGAAGCATGATGGTCGGTGTCAAGAACGTAAGCGGTTTCCCGGCACGCGGTGAGGTTTGGTTCAATGAGCTTCGTTTGGCAGGCCTTGATAATAATGGGGGTTGGGCAGCTATCGCGGCGGTTGATGCGAACATTGCCGATTTTGCCAATGTTAGTGCAACGGGTAGTACCAGTACTTCCGGTTTTGGGTCAATTGATCAAATGCCGAATGAAAGAGCCAGAGAAGATGCCATTTCTTACGATTTGGTCACCAATGTTAATGTAGGTCAATTGCTTCCGAAAGATTGGAATATACAAATACCATTTAATTACGGTATTTCCGAATCGGTAATTACACCTGAGTTCGATCCGGTATATGATGATCTTAAGTTAGATGATCGTATAGCGGCAGCCGAAGATGAAGAATCGGCTGAAGCCATTAGAACACAGGCCGAAGACTACACTAAGAGAACAAGTGTGAATCTTATTGGTGTTCGAAAAGATAGGGGTGAAGAGGCCGAGGCCAATTTCTACGATGTTGAAAACTTTACTTTCAATTATTCCTACAACGAAACCAATCACAGAGATTTTGAAATAGCTGCGCTGGAAGATAAGAGCGTTGCCGCGGGTATGTTGTACAACCATAACTTTGAACCCATCGAGGTAGCACCTTTTGCCAAAAATGATTCGTTGTTTACTGGCAGATACCTACAATGGTTAAAAGAACTAAATCTGAACTTATTACCGACCAGCGTGTCTGTCAACTCAAATTTTGACAGACAATTCAATCAGCAACGTTTTAGAGATGTTGTTGAGGAAGGTGTCGATAAATTAGAGCTCCCGACCTTGCGTCAGCGCAATTACCTGTTCAATTGGCAATATGCGGTCAATTATAGTTTGACCAAGTCGTTGCGACTGAATATGTCGGCTAGTAATAACCACATTGTTAGAAATTATTTGGACGATCCAACCGACCCTAACTCTGAAATTAACCAAACCTTAGGTCTCTGGGATGGTTTTTGGGATTTGGGGCAACCCAATCGCCATGCCCAACAACTTGAGGTAAATTATGAATTGCCTTTTAGTAAAATACCTGTGCTGGACTTTATCAATGCCCAATACAGCTATACCAGTAACTTTGACTGGCAACGAGGAGGAGACGCCCTTAATTTGGCCATTGCTGATCAACGTAATTCTCAAGGTATCGTTTCGGTAAATACCGTTCAAAATGCCAGTACTCATAATTTGACCGCCAACCTGAACATGCAGAAGTTTTACGATATGTTAGGTCTCAAAAAACGGGAGGGAAAAGCAAATGCAAGCGCAGCCCCGGTTCGTAGGGATAAGGCAGGTAATCCGGCTTCAGATAGTGAAAAAACTTCTAAAAAGACCAGCGGACTTTTCAATACTGCGGTAGATGTTTTGACTATGGTGAAACGATTGAATGTTAACTATAACGAAAGCAGCGGGAAGGTGCTTCCCGGTTATACTCAGTCGGTAGGTTTTATCGGGTCGTTAAGGCCGTCTTTAGGGTTTGTTTTTGGTAGCCAGTCAGATGTTCGGTTCGAAGCTGCAAGAAAGGGTTGGCTCATAGACTTTAATGAATTCAATGAACAGTATATCGATAATGTAAACAAACAATTAAATATAACTGCTACGGCTCAGCCGGCGAGAGATTTGACTATTGACCTTTCGGCAGATCGTCAATTCTCCAACAGCTATCAAGAAAATTATGATGTAGACCTTTGGTCGCAGAATCAAAACCCTTTGGGTAACGAATACGGAAATTTCAGTATTTCGACCCTTATGATCGGAACTGTCTTCGGAAGAAGTGATGAATTTGATTCTGAAACCTTTCAGCAATTCAAAGAAAATAGAATAACCATCGCTAACAGGCTGGTCGCCGATAGGGGTGAGGCAGTAGGTGAACTAGATGAAGATGGATTCCCTGAGCGGTACGGAAAAACACAACAAGACGTATTGTTACCAGCTTTCTTTGCGGCCTATACGGGACAAGATGCCGAACGTGTAAATCTAGATGCGTTCAGACAGATACCTATTCCCAATTGGAACATTAAGTATACAGGTCTGATGAGAAACAAGTGGTTTAAAAAGAAATTTCAACGTTTCTCTTTAAGTCACGGGTATAGGGCCGCTTATAGCATCAATTCTTTTCAGACCAATTTAGAAAAGGTGCAATTGGGCAATGATGGGTTGTCTCAAACCGATCCTGATACAGGTGACGTTATGCCTGATTTAATTCTCAACAACGTTGTGTTGAACGATGAGTTCAATCCTTTAATGAGAGTCGATTTCGAAATGAAGAATTCGGTAAGCGTATTGGCCGAAATGCGTACGAGCAGAATAATGGCCTTAAGCTTCGATAATAACCTAATGACGGAGACCAATGGAAGTGAGTATACGGTAGGGCTTGGTTATAGGTTTAAAGATGTCAAGTTTGTCACTAACATTGGCGGTAACAAGACAAGGTTGAAAGGAGACTTGAACTTGAAGGCCGATATGACTTTGCGTGATAACGTAACTATTATTCGAAACCTGGATATCGATAATAATCAAGTAACCTCGGGCCAAAATCTTCTTTCGGTCAAGTTTACTGCTGATTATGCTTTAACGAAGAATCTGAACGCATTGTTTTTCTATGATCATTCGTTTTCTAAGTTTGCTGTTTCCACAGCTTTTCCTCAAACCACTATAAATTCAGGGTTCACGCTTCGCTATAACTTTGGAAACTAGAATATTAGCTAAATATTCGATGCCTAAATAGGGTGTTCGGCTTATTTTTTTGAAAACCTTTAGGGAATATTTTACATTTGCGACAAACAAAAAGGCATATGAATATTCCAGCTGAACTAAAATATACCAAAGACCACGAGTGGGTAAAGATTGAAGGCGATACAGCTACGGTAGGTATAACCGATTTCGCTCAGGGCGAATTAGGTGACATCGTTTACGTTGAAGTTGAGACTTTAGATGAGACATTGGATAAAGAGGAGGTTTTCGGAACCGTTGAAGCGGTCAAGACCGTTTCTGATTTATTCCTACCATTGAGTGGTGAAATAATTGAATTTAATGAAGCCTTGGAAGACGCTCCTGAAAGCGTAAACTCAGATCCTTATGGCGAAGGTTGGATGATCAAAATAAAAATGAGCGATGCCTCTGAGGTAGACGGCTTAATGTCTGCTGAAGATTATAAAGCGCTTATTGGTGCTTAAGAATTATAGGTACACTTTGGTCTTCCTTGCTTGGATTACATTTGTTACTTATGCCAGCTTATCTTCTTTTGATCAAGATAATGCGCCGACTTTTAACTTGCCCCAATTAGATAAGGCCGTTCATTTTACATTTTACTTTGTAGCTGCGTTTTTGGCTGCCTTTTTACTTAGAGAGCGAACTTTAGGCAAAGTTGGGTTGAGAAAGGCGCTGGTTTTTTCAGTAGTGTTTTCGGTTGGGTTTGGTATAATTATTGAGGTATTACAATATACCTTAACAGTTGATAGACAAGGTGATGTGTTAGATGCAATGGCCAATACGATTGGGGCCTTGCTCGGAGCGTTTGCGATTAAACTCCTGTTTTCAGGCCGAACACGGTTAAAATGGGAAATTTAGTTGCTATTTAACAGAATATTTAATTAAATTAGCGAACATTAAAATCGAGAATTATGGAACCGAAAAAGAATCCGAAAGCAGATATTGGTCGTAACATCGGCTTATATTTTGTTATAGGACTGGCCCTTACCATGGCATTGGTATATGGTGCATTAGAATGGAAAACGTATGATGAGGTAAATGATTACGATATTTCCATGAATGTTGATGACGACTTGGACGAGGAAGTTCCGATGACTGAGCAAATAAAGACTCCGCCGCCTCCACCACCTCCAGCTGCCCCTGAAATCATCGAAGTTGTTGAAGATGAAGAGGAAGTTGAAGAAACCGTAATCGAGTCTACCGAAACCAGCCAAGAAGAAGAAATTATCGAGGTAGAAGATGTTGAGGTTGAAGAAGAGGTAGAAGATGTTGACGTTCCTTTCGCGGTTATTGAAGATGTACCTGTATTCCCAGGTTGTGAGAACGAATCGAACAAAAGGGCTTGTTTTCAGCAAATGATGCAGAAGCACATAAGCAAAAACTTCCGTTACCCAGAAATTGCCCAAGAAATGGGTATTCAAGGTAGGGTAAGTGTAATGTTCACCATTCAAAAAGATGGTTCCATTGGTAATGTTAGAATGCGTGGTCCAGACAAAAACTTAGAAAAAGAAGCTGCTCGTATTATCGGTAAGCTTCCTAAAATGACACCAGGTAAGCAAAGGGGTAGACCGGTAAGGGTTCCATTTAGTATTCCAATTACCTTTAAGTTACAGTAATTAGCAACCATATCGCTATTCTGCGATTGGTTTCAAGATACAATCCCATTCCTAATTGGAATGGGATTTTTTTGTTCGGTAGTCCAGGTATTTGCATGAAATATTAAAGATCTTCAATTCGTTGCAAGAAACGGACTATCGAATTATCTTTGCAGTTCGAAAAAAGAGGAATGAAAACTGCTGTAAATACGGCCATTAACCGCTCAATGACATTGTCTGTTGCCGATTTTAAGGAGATTACCAAGGCTAGGCTGGCAATAAGTGTGGTATTTTCATCATTGGCGGGTTACCTTCTTGGTGCGCACGAAATAAATGTTATTTCTCTTTTGCTCCTTGCCTTTGGCGGGTATTGCATGGTTGGAGCTTCAAATGCATACAATCAAATCATCGAGAAAGACTTGGATGCTTTAATGAAGCGTACTAAAAATAGGCCGATTCCTTCAGGTCGAATGACGGTACGCCACGCTTTGATTATTGCTGTTGTATTGACGGTTCTAGGTGTTGCTTCATTGTATGTGTTGAATCCTAAGACAGCCATGTTCGGTGCAATTTCCATTTTTCTTTATACCAGTGTTTATACGCCGCTCAAGACGATAACACCTTTGGCTGTTTTTGTAGGTGCTTTTCCTGGTGCTATTCCCTTTATGCTGGGTTGGGTTGCCGCTACCAATGAATTTGGCATAGAGCCGGGTACGTTGTTTATGATTCAGTTTTTTTGGCAATTTCCTCATTTTTGGGCATTAGGGTGGATGTTGGATGATGACTACAAACAAGGTGGTTTTAAAATGTTGCCTACGGGAAAAAAGGATAAGGGCACGGCCCTACAGATTATCATGTATACGATTTGGATGTTGGTCATTTCGATAGTGCCTGTTTTTGGTATTACGGGTAGGTTGATATTATCGATACCCGCGGCCATTGTAATTTTTATGATGGGAATGGTCATGTTGGTCTTTGCTTTCAAATTATATGAAAAACGCGATAATGTAACGGCACGTAAACTAATGCTTGCAAGTGTAAGTTACATTACACTAATGCAAATCGTTTACGTAGTAGATAAGTTTATTTAAGTTGATGGATTTAACTCAAGGAACAAGTAAAGAAAAGAATGACCGAGCCAAGAAAATGATGCTTTGGTTCGGTATAGTAAGCTTGATTATGGGCTTTGCCGGATGGACGAGTGCTTACATAGTTAGTAGCTCAAGGGAAGACTGGGTGACCGAGCTGAACCTTCCAAGTTCGTTTTTCATCAGTACGGCCATAATTATTGTTAGTAGCCTCACCTATATTCTGGCAAAAAAATCGGTTCAAGAAGGTAAAGGAAAAATGGCCGCAAAATGGTTGTGGGCCACCTTGGGCTTGGGCTTTGTATTTATCATAATGCAGTTCAATGGCTTTTCGCAAATGGTGGCCGAGGGTTATTATTTTACCGGGCCGACCAGTAATATAAAAATGTCTTATATTTTTCTGATCGCGGCGGTTCATATTGCGCATGTGGTGGCGGGTATCATATCTCTGTTGGTGGTTTTGTTTAACCAAATAAAGGGCAAGTACTCTCCATCGGAGTATTTAGGTATTTCCCTTGGGGCCACTTTTTGGCATTTTTTAGACCTCTTATGGGTTTATTTGATGGGCTTTATGTATTTCGTTGGATAATAAAATAAAATATTGTTGGTTTTCCTTAACGTTCGGCTTTCGTTTCAGGTAAGAAAACTATAAATTTGTGCAAATTTTAACCATACTTTGAATTAAATGGAATCTACGGTAACAACTGGTACTGCTACGGAAAACGTCTGGGGAGGCGGAAATAAGCCCCTTGGTGCGAGTTATGGCAAGATGATGATGTGGTTTTTCATCGTTTCCGATGCATTGACCTTTTCTGGTTTTTTGGCCGCTTACGGCTTTTCTAGGTTTAAATTTATTGAGACTTGGCCGATAGCCGATGAGGTATTTACCCACGTACCGTTTTTTCATGGTAATTACCCTATGATTTACGTGGCGTTCATGACCTTTATTCTGATCATGTCGTCAGTAACCATGGTGCTTGCAGTAGATGCGGGGCACAAAATGAAACAGAATGCCGTTATCTGGTATATGTTTTTGACCATTATTGGGGGTGCCATCTTCGTTGGTTCACAAGCTTGGGAATGGGCAACCTTTATCAAAGGTGATTTTGGCGCGGTCGAAACCAAAGGGGGGCGAATTCTACAGTTTATAGATGCTGAGACCGGCGAGCGTGCTGCTCTTAGCGATTTTGCCAAGATTATTCCTAGTGAGCGAGCAAATCACGAGAGAAAGAATGGTGTTTGGTTTTATGATGAAGGCTACAGACCGACTTTTTCTATGAATGAGGTAACTGAAGGCTTTTTGGCCAACCCAAATATTCTAATTCGTACCGAGGCCATTCATCAAGAAGGAGAGAAAGAAGGCGAGAAAACACTGCTGACTAGAGAAGAGTCTTTAGAGAAAATTAAAGACGGAAAATTAGTGGTTGAAGGGGCTAACTTGGTTCGCAATGAATACGGTAGCCGTTTGTTTGCTGACTTCTTTTTCTTTATCACCGGTTTTCACGGTTTCCATGTATTCTCCGGGGTCGTAATCAATATCATCATATTCTTTAATGTGATTTTAGGTACTTACGAAAGAAGAGGACATTATGAGATGGTCGAGAAAGTAGGTCTTTACTGGCACTTTGTTGACTTGGTATGGGTATTCGTCTTTACATTCTTCTACTTAGTATAATTTGGCCTTTTAGTCATAAGAAATAGCATAATAAAATGGCACACGCACACAAACTTGAAATTTTTAGAGGTCTTTTAAAATTTAAGAACAACACCCAAAAGATTTGGGGAGTTTTAATTTTCTTATCCATAGTAACGGCCGTTGAGGTTTTGCTAGGTATTTACAAGCCACGTGTTTTGACCCATTCATACTTTCTGGGTATGAAGTTGTTGAACTGGATTTTCATAGTTCTGACATTGGTAAAGGCTTATTACATTGCTTGGGACTTTATGCACTTAAGAGATGAAAAGACGGCTTTGAGAAGGGCTATCGTTTGGACCCCAATTTTTCTTGTGTCGTACTTGGTTTTTATTTTGTTGTTCGAGGCCGATTATGTTTATAATGTTTATAAGGAAGGTTTCATTAAATGGAATTTTTAATCCTTAAATTATCATAAATTAACAGCATACTAAGACGGTTTAACGACCGTCTTTTTTAATTTTGTACCCGTTTGTAATTACCGGTGCATCCCGTAAAATCATGAAAAAAACGGCCGTTCTTATCACTTTGTTCATACTGCCTATCGTAGCGTACCTTTTTTTTGCGTCCGGGGTAAACAATTTCGGCAGATTACCAGTATTGACCGATACGATTGATGTGAAGTCGCTCAATGCAAATGATATCGCCTTAGAGAACAAGATTACCATTTTAGGGTTTTTAGGTTCCGATATTGCTTCACGAAGGGGGAATATGTTCAACTTAAATCAAAAAATTTATAAGCGATTTCATGAGTTTCAAGATTTTCAGTTTGTCATGGTCGTTTCTGAAGGCTTGCAAGACCAAGTAGATGACCTAAAGAAGGAGATTGGGCATTTAGGTGGTACCGAAAAATGGAATTTCGCCTTCATGACAGAGAATGAGATAACTGAATTGTTCAATTCGTTGAAAACTGATATTACTTTAAACGAAAACCGATCAACCCCATTTGTTTTTATTGTTGATAAGGAAGCAAAACTGAGAGGGAGAAATAAAGACGAAGAGGATGGTGTTGTTTTCGGTTTTGATACTTCTTCTGTAGCTGAGCTGAACAATAAAATGGTAGATGATGTAAAGATTATTCTAGCAGAGTATCGGTTGGCGCTCAAGAAAAACAATGCAGATAGATAGAATGTTTTATGGCGTCTAAAAAGAATAAATACACATACGTCTGGGTTTCATTGATTGTTTTGGTCTTTGGTATCATCTTTATTCCAAAAATCGTCAATCGTCTCAAATCTGGAACAGTAGTAGAGGCCGACCGAATGAATGTGAAAGATAATTCTGGAGAGTTGGCGTATGTATTGGCGAATGGTAAAAAGAGAAGGGTGCCTTCTTTTGAGTTTATCAATCAAGATAGTTTGGTTATCAGTGATAATGACTATAGGGGCAAAGTGTTCGTTGTTGATTTTTTCTTCACGAGTTGCCCATCGATTTGCCCCATTATGACCAAGAATTTGGTAAGCTTACAAAACGAATACGAGGGCCGGACAGATTTTGGTATAGCTTCATTTTCAATAACACCTGAACATGACACCCCAACTGTATTAAAAACGTATGCCGAGAAATACGGTATTACCGATTTAGACTGGCACCTTATGACAGGCGATCAAAAGAAAATTTATAAGTTGGCCAACGAGGGTTTTAACATATTTGCGGCAGAAATGCCAGATGCACCAGGAGGTTTTGAGCATTCAGGGTTGTTTGCATTGGTCGATAAAAACGGGTTTTTACGTTCTAGGGTAGATGAGTTTGGTAACCCCATAGTCTACTATCGTGGTGCTATCACCGAAGAGCAAGGCGCAAACAATCATGGTGAGCAAGAGCAAATCTCTATTCTTAGAGAGGATATAAAAAAATTATTGGAAGAATGAGCGACGTAGTTGTTAGGGAAAAGCGTTTCAATAGATTGATAACCATAGTTTCAATAGTAGTGCCCGTTGTTGTGGCATTACTTTTTGGTGTGAAACTGCCCAATGTGGAACGTCTAGGCTTTTTGCCTCCTATTTACGCAACTATTAACGGGGTTACGGCCTTATTGCTCTGTGCTGCTGTGATGGCTATTATGAGGGGTAATAGAAGAATTCACCAAACGTTGATCAATATTTGTATTGGGCTGTCCCTTCTATTTTTAGTCATGTATATCGGGTACCATATGACTTCTGATTCTACGGCTTACGGAGGCAAAGGAGTTATGAGGTACGTTTACTATTTTATCTTGATATCGCATATTATATTATCAATTGCTATAATCCCCCTCGTACTCAAAACCTATTCTTTTGCTTATCTCAATAAGTTCGACAAGCATAGAAAATGGGCTTCTTTTACATTTCCGCTTTGGCTATATGTTGCGGTCACAGGGGTTATTGTGTATTTGATGATATCACCATATTACCCCATTTAATCATTCAATTAATCTGATATGAAGTTCAAAGCTGCGATCATTTTTATTGCTCTAGCTCTCTGTCTTCCTTCTCAAATGGAAGCTCAATGTGCCATGTGCCGTGCAGTTTTGGAAAGTAATGGAAATACCGATGTGGCAGAAGGGGTCAACAACGGTATTGTGTATCTAATGGCCATACCTTATGTATTGGTAGCAGTGCTCTTCTATTTCGTTTATAAAAAGATGAAATCGAGCCCTGTAAGTTAATTTAACATTTCTTTTGGCGATTTGATGTAACAATGAGACTTTCAGGTAGTCTTATAAGTGCATGCTTTTTAAAGTGTGTTCATCAATCAATACATCAATCACATGTTAGATATCGAAAGGTGGCAAGAAATCTTTGATACCATACGTAAAAATAAGCTACGCACTTTTCTTACCGGTCTCTCCGTAGCGTCTGGTATATTTATACTTGTCATATTATTGGGTTTTGGCGAAGGTTTCAAAAATGGAATTGAAAATGAATTCGCACAGGATGCTGCGACCAGTGTTTGGGTATGGCCGGGTACTACTACCAAAGAATTTAAGGGGCTGAACCCCGGTCGAGTAATCGAATTACGAAATTCTGATTATGAATACTCTTCGCAACTTCTGAACGACCAAATCGAATTAAGCTCCCCTCGTATTTTCGTGAGAAACGTTTCTGTTAATTATGGCAATGAAGCCTTGGTTTACGGGGTGCAGGGCGTTTCATATCAATTTCAGCGTATCGAGAATGCAACGATGTCCGATGGTCGTTTTCTTAACTATCAAGACGAGCAGAACACGGCGAAGGTGGCCGTTATCGGCAATAAAATCGCTAAGGATGTGTTTCACGAAATTGATACGCCAATTGGTGAGTTTATAGATATTTCGGGCATTCCCTTTAAAATTGTGGGACTATTTGGCGAAACCGAGGACCGTGAAGAAGAACGGATATTTATACCTATCACTACCGCACAGCGCGTATTCAATGGTGGCGATAAGGTAAATAATCTAGCGTATACTTTGCCCATGGCCAATGATTTTGATGAGGCCGTGGCCAACTCGGTGAAATTTAAAAGTACCCTATTAAGAAACCTTCAACAAGCACATACAATAGCGCCCGATGATACCAACGCCATTTTTGTATGGAGTGCACTTGAAGAGGCCAAGAGGTTTTATAGCTTGACCGATAACATAAAATTATTTTTTTGGTTCGTAGGTGTTTGCACCATTATCGCAGGTGTAGTCGGTGTGAGCAATATCATGTTGATTGTAGTGCGCGAGAGAACAAAAGAGATTGGTATTCGAAAAGCTCTGGGTGCCAAGCCTCGGTCGATAGTGGCCATGATACTTCACGAGTCGGTTTTTATAACCGCCATTTCAGGTTTTGCAGGGTTGATTTTAAGCATGGGGCTGTTAGAAATATTAGGTCCACTTATCGAAGTAGATTATGTGTTGAATCCTTCGGTCAATTTTCAAGTGGCCGTTTCAACCGTATTCGTATTGATTTTTGCTGGGGCCGTTGCGGGTTTTTTTCCGGCGTGGAGGGCCGCTAACATTCACACCATAGATGCGTTGCGAGATGAATAGTTGGGTAAAAGAAAATTTAAGAAGCTATGTTCAATAAAGATCGGTGGAAAGAAATTCTAGAGGTTCTCACCAGTAATTGGTTTAGAACCGTTCTGACGGCTTTTGGGGTCTTTTGGGGCATATTCATACTTATAATTCTGCTTTCGGCGGGCAAAGGCCTTGAAAACGGGATTATGAAAGACTTTGGCGATATAGCTACGAACACAATGTTCATGTGGTCGAGAGCTACTACAAAATCGTACAAAGGGCTTCCCAAGGGAAGAAGTTTCATGTTCAAGACAGATGATGTTTCCACCATTCGCGAAAACGTTCCAGATTTACGCTTTATATCTCCTCGAAATCAATTGGGCGGTTTTGGTGGCGCCAACAACGTGGTTCGAGGGCTTAGAACCGGCGCCTATAATGTGTACGGTGATTATCCAGAGATAATCCGACAAGATCCTATGAGTATTACTGCAGGGCGATTTTTGAACTACAGCGATATTGAAGAGAAAAGAAAGGTGGCCGTAATCGGTGAGGGAGTGGTCGGTGGATTGTATGATAAGGGCGAAGAAGTGTTGGGAACCTACATTAAGGTGCAAGGGGTGAACTTCATGGTGGTCGGAACCTATAAAAAGAAAAGCAATGGTGGGGACGGTGAAGAAGGGCAAAAAGAAATTTTTGTTCCTTTTACCTCTTTTTCACAGGCCTTTAATAGAGGTAATGATGTCGGGTGGATGGCCATTACTGCCAATGATGGTACATCGATTACCGAGATAAAGAACAATATTATGGCCGTCGTTAAAGAGAATCATAAAGTACACCCTGATGACCAAAGGGCGGTAGGTCATTTTGACTTATACGAGCAATTTCAAAGGGTGCAAAGCTTGTTCGGGGCTTTGCGTTTTGTAGCCTATTTCGTGGGGATTTTGGTGCTGCTCTCCGGAGTGATCGGCGTTAGTAATATCATGTTGATAGTAGTCAAAGAGCGTACCAAAGAAATTGGTATTAGAAGGGCTTTGGGTGAAGACCCGTGGTCGATTAAATTGCAAATACTGATGGAGTCTATTTTCTTGACCATTATTTCTGGAATGGCAGGAATTTCCTTTGGAGCACTTTTCATTTATCTTATCAATACCATTCTAGATATGAACGGGCCAGTAGATATGTTCGCCAACCCTAGCGTTAGTTTAGGTGTGGTCATTGGAGCATTGATTATTCTTATCGTTTCTGGTCTTCTTGCCGGGTTCATTCCCGCCCAGAGTGCCATAAAAGTTCGGCCCATAGAAGCATTGCGTACCGAATAAATCAAATAATAGAAAATATATAATAGTATCTAACATCAATCAAAAATGAAAAAGACAGTAACCCGAATAATCCTGCTCCTCATTGTGTTAACCTTCGGGGGAGCCATGTACTACTTGTACCAAAAGAATGCCGAGGATCCTGTAACCTACGAAACCGAGCAGGCTTCCAAGAAAACAATCGTTAAAAAAACGGTTGCGACCGGCAGTATTTTACCCCTGGAAGAGGTATTGATCAAACCCAATATTTCAGGGGTCATCGAAGAAATATTTGTAGAAGGTGGTGATTACGTTAAATCGGGTGACCTGATATGTAGAATTAAGGTGGTACCTAATTTGGCAGCCTTGAACGATGCGCGAAATGGTATCGATGAGGCAAAAATTAATCTCGATGACCAACTGCGAAACTTAGATAGGCAAAAAAGCTTATTTGGTAAGGGAGTTATTTCTCAAGTTGACCTAGAACGTGCACAAGTGGCGTACGATCAAGCAAAACAAGCCTACGCAGCCGCCAATAAGAGATTTGAAATTGTTAAGACGGGTACGGCCAAAGGCTTCGGTAATGCCGCAAATACCCAGATTCGTGCTACTGTAAGTGGTATGGTACTAGAAGTGCCTGTAGAAGTGGGTAACCAGGTAATCGAGAGCAATAACTTCAACGAAGGAACAACCATTGCCGCTATCGCCGATGTCGATAAAATGATATTTGAAGGAAAGGTCGATGAAAGCGAGGTAGGAAAAATTAAAGAAAACCTTCCCCTTGAAATCACCGTGGGCGCACTGGAAGGGCGCATTTTTGATGCGGTATTGGATTATATCGCTCCCAAAGGCAATGAGGAGAACGGGGCCGTGCAGTTTGAGATAAAGGGTACCTTAAAGAAGCAAGATTCAGTATTCATTCGGGCGGGCCTAAGTGCTAATGCCTCTGTCATTCTGGCGAAGGCCGATAGTGTGTTGGCCATTAAAGAGGCGCTGGTACAATACGATAATGACTCTAAGAAACCATTTGTTGAAATTGTGAACGGTGAACAAATATTCGAGAGAAAAGATATAGAGCTGGGTGTTAGTGATGGTATATATGTCGAGGTTAAATCAGGAGTTACCGAGCAAGATAAAATCAAGGTTTGGAACGCCATTGTGAAAGAGGAAAACATGTAAGAAAAATATTTAACAGAAAATTTTGACAATATCACGTAACAATTTAACAACTTGAGTGTCATATTGCTGCTGGCCCTCAAAAAGCATAACAACTAACGTAACCACAAATGATAGAAATAAATAATCTGCATAAATCCTATAAGATGGGGGCCAATTCCCTTCACGTTCTTAAAGGATTAAACTTTAGTATTAAAGAAGGAGAGTTGGTAGCAATTATGGGTTCGTCAGGTTCCGGAAAATCGACATTACTCAATATTTTAGGAATGTTAGATGAGGCAGATTCCGGAGAGTATACCCTAGATGGCGTACCTATCAAAAACTTGAACGAAACCAAGGCTGCCAAATACCGTAACAAATTTCTTGGCTTCATTTTCCAGTCGTTTAATCTAATCAACTATAAAAGCGCAATGGAAAATGTGGCTCTTCCCCTATATTATCAAAAAGTTCCTCGAAAACAAAGAGAAGAGAAAGCTATCAAATACCTTTCTCAGGTAGGTTTAAAAGAATGGGCACAACATTTACCCAATGAACTTTCCGGTGGACAAAAACAGCGGGTTGCTATTGCAAGGGCAATGGCAGCCGAGCCAAAGGTTCTCTTGGCCGATGAGCCGACCGGGGCATTGGATAGTAAGACTTCTTATGAAGTTATGGACCTTATTCAGAAAATCAACGACGATGGCAATACCATATTGGTGGTAACTCACGAAGAAGATATTGCCCATATGTGCAAGCGCATAGTTCATCTAAAAGATGGTGTTATAGTCGAGGATAAAAAGGTAGATCAAGTTAGGGCATCACAATATGTTTAGTAGGGATATTTGGAAGGAAATTTTCGAGACTATTCAAAAGAATAAGCTGCGTACCTTTCTGTCAGGTTTTACTGTGGCATTGGGTATTTTGATATTCGTTGTGCTCTTCGGTTTCGGCAATGGCCTGATCAATACTTTCAATGAGTTCTTTTCAAATGACGCGACCAATGTTTTCATGGTATTCAGAGGCAGGACGACAATGCCCTATAAAGGTTATAAAGCTAATAGAACGGTAGAGTTCGATAATAGCGATTTAGAAGATATTGAAAAGAATTTTCCCTTATTCCTTGAATACTTAAGTCCTAGAATTACCCGACAAGATACTGTAAGCTACAAGAACGAGAGTAATAGCTATTCGAATTGGGGCGTAGGGCCCGCCCATCAGTACGCCGAAATGAACATTATAATGAAAGGTCGTTACATCAATGTGATGGACATTAAGAACAAGACCAAGAACGCCGTCATTGGTAGGTTGGTAGAACAAGACCTTTTCGGATCTAAAAATGCCGTTGGTAAGTATATCGATGTGGGCGGAAGCTCTTTTAAGGTAATCGGCGTATTTCAAGATGATGGGGGCGATAATGAAGAGCGAAATATATTTGTACCCTATACGACCATGCAGCTCATCGAAAAGAATACCGATAAAATAGACGCAATGGTAATAGGCTTTAAGCCAGAAATTGGCTATGCCGGGGCAATGGCGTTTGAGAAAAGTCTCGACAAATTTATTCGGGAAAAGAAATACATACATCCACAAGACCGAAACGGAATTTTTATACGCAATGTAGCGGACCAACTTAAGCAAAATCAGCAATTTGCCCGGGTACTGCAGATTATTGTCGGTTTTGTAGCCTTTGGTACCATCATCGCGGGCATCATCGGTATTAGTAACATTATGGTTTTTGTGGTGAAAGAGCGCACCAAAGAACTGGGTATTCGAAAGGCGTTAGGGGCTACACCTAAATCGGTTATAGGTACCATTCTTCTAGAGTCGGTTTTTATAACAACAGTTTCCGGTTTTATAGGGATGCTTTTGGGCGTAGGTATCTTGAGTTCGATGGGTGAACGGTTAGAAGATTTCTTCATTACCAACCCTTATATCGATATGCCCATGGCCATTATTGCGACCGTTGTTCTTATCATATTTGGAGGAATAGCAGGTTACGTACCCGCACGTAGGGCGGCGCGTATTAAACCAATTGTAGCATTAAGAGACGAATAGGATGCGATTTATACTAGATAGAAATACGTGGCAAGAAATCTTTGGTTCTATCAGCAAGAACAAGATTAGAACCGTCATTACAGTCATAGGTGTTCTATGGGGCATATTTATATATATAGCCCTTTCTGGAGCTGCAAAAGGTATGGACAATGGTTTTGAAAGTATGTTCGAGATCATAGCCAAGAACAGTATGTTCGTTTGGGCACAAAACACAAGTATGCCTCACGAAGGATTTAAAACAGGTAGGCAGATGCAGTTAAGGCTAGGTGACGCTACTATGATTGAGAACAGAATACCTGAGGTAGAATTTATTGCCCCAAGAAATGTTCGTGGCTTCTTCGGTTCGACCCCTCCGAGTATCGGCCGGGGCAACAAATCGGGTAGCTATCCTCTTTTTGGCGATTTTCCGGCATTTACAAAAATAGCACCGAAAAAGATTTATGACGGAGGGCGTTTTCTCAACGATGAAGACATTGCCCAAGCTAGAAAGGTGGCGGTAATCGGTGAGCGTGCGCAGCGAGAGCTTTTCGATAAGGGCGAAGAACCTATTGGAGGGTACATTAAAATCGATAACGTTTATTTTCAGGTCGTTGGCGTACACAAATTTGATCAGAGTGGAGGTTTTGGTGGTGATGGTGATATTTTTATTCCATTCTCAACCTTTAGAAAGCTCTATAACACGGGCGATGAGGTAGGTTGGTTTTCAATAGCTGCTTATGATGACGCCGATGTGGTGAAAGTAGAAGAGAACATTATCAATTTGTTGAAAAATATACATCAAGTACATCCTGATGATGATCGTGCTTTTGGCTCTTTTAACTTGGGCGAGCAGTTTAACAAGATTGTCGGCTTTGCCAACGGAATCACCTTTTTATCATTAATTGTTGGTATCGCGACCATACTGGCCGGGGTTATAGGTATCGGCAATATTCTTTTGATATCCGTGAAGGAAAGAACCAAAGAACTGGGCGTTAGGCGTGCCCTGGGGGCTACTCCTGCCGAGGTACGTAACCAGATTATTCTTGAATCTGTTTTCCTAACGGTTATTGCTGGTATTATGGGCATCATACTGGGTGCGGCGACCCTCGCATTAATCAACAACTTAACACAGAATATCGATTTCCCTTATACGAATCCCACAGTTCCAATTCCCTATGTAATCGGGGCTCTGGTCATCATGGTGGTATTAGGAACACTGATTGGGTTGATTCCTGCTCAACGAGCGGTAAGTATTAAACCTATCGATGCGCTAAGGGAAGAATAACACGAATACAACGTAACAAAAACGAGAACAACTATACCAATAGACAACAAACACAACTACAATGAACAAGATTTTAAAGTATGTATTAATCGGGGTGTTGGTGCTGGGTGCCCTATGGGCCGCTGCCTTCTTTATTAAATCGAACAGTAAAGAGGCGATTACCTACGAAACTCAGCATCCTTTTATATCGAACATCGAGAAAAAGACGGTCGCTACCGGTACGGTTATACCCGAAGACGAAATCGAAATAAAACCCCAGATTTCCGGAATCATTCAAAAGATATTCTTGGAAGAAGGCCAAAAGGTCAAATCAGGAGATTTGATTGCAACCATTAAGGTAGTACCCAACGAACAGTCTTTGAACCAGGCCAGGGGTAGGGTCAGAAATGCAGAGTTGGCCCTCAACAATACAAAAATCGAATATGACCGTAATAAATCACTATTTGATAAAGGGGTGATATCAAGTCAAGATTTCAATAACCTTCAACTTCAATACGATCAGGCGGTTCAAGAACTTGAAAACTCAAAAGCAGACTATCAAATTATTAGAGTGGGTTCAGCTGGAGGTTCTACCAGTGCCAATACAAATATCAGGGCAACGGTTGACGGTACCATTCTTGAAATACCGGTAGAAGAAGGGGATCAAGTGATACAGAGTAATAACTTCAACGACGGTACAACGATAGCTACCATTGCTGATCTGGGTAAAATGGTTTTCGAGGGAAAAGTTGATGAGGGCGAGGTAGCGAAGTTAGAAGTCGGTACTCCCCTAAAAATAAGCTTGGGTGCTGTTGAAGGTAAAGAGCTTGATGCCAAGCTTCGATTTATAGCACCTAAAGGGATCGAGGAAACTGGTGCCGTGCAATTCAAGATTGAGGGTGATGTAGATGTTCAAGATGATATATTCATTCGAGCTGGTTATAGTGCCAATGCGTCTTTGGTGCTTGAGAAAAAAGATGATATTCTAGTGATACCGGAAGCATTATTACAGTTCGATAGTAAAACTGACAAGCCCTATGTGGAGGTTTCGACCGGTGAACAGCAATTTGAGCGTCGCGATATTGAAATCGGAATTTCAGATGGGGTCAACGTCGAAATAGTTTCTGGCCTTTCAGAATCGGATAATGTCAAAATTTGGAACAAGACCGAACCTATTAAGAGAGGAGAGGAAGAAGGCACTGAGGAAGCAGAAGAGTAACATTCATCAATCATAATCAAAAAATCAAAAAATGAACTTAAAACTAATCGTTTTAGTGTTCTTCATTGCCATTGGCAGTAGTACTGCGCAAAGCAAAAAATGGACATTAGAAGAGTGTGTGGCATACGCAGTAGAGCATAACTTAAGCATAGAGCAATTCGAACTGGATTTAGAAAATGCCAAAATCGATAGGTCGGATGCGTTAGGAGCGCTTATGCCCAATGTTAACAGCTCGATATCGACTTCAGGTAATACAGGTCTTTCCTTTGATCCGACAACCAATCAACCGGTAACAACAACTATTCTTACGGCCAATGGTGGGGTGACCTCTTCGTTGACCTTGTTCGATGGGTTGAGAAATTTCAATCGCCTGAACAGGGCAAAAATGAATGCAATCGCCAACCAATATCGTTTAGATGATTTAAAGGATGATATTCGTTTGAACGTCGCCAATGCCTACTTACAAATACTTTCAAATAAAGAGACTTTAAAAGTTTTAAGGGCGCAATACGCAGTTACCGAACAAGACTTAAAGCGTACCAAAGAATTGATACAGGCAGGTGCTTTGCCTGAAGGAGATTTGTTAGAGATTGAGGCGACAGCCGCCGGCTTGGAGCAACAAATTGTAAATACCGAAAACTTGGTTTTGATTTCGAGAATCAATTTGGCCCAGTTACTTCAAATTACCGATTATGAAAATTTTGATGTTGTAGATGTTGATTACGAGGTACCTCCTTCTGATATCCTGAACAAAAATCCGAAGGAAATTTTTGCTGAATCGCTTACTTTTAGAAATGATATCAAGTTCTCTGAGTCAAATATTGATTTGGCAAAAGAGGATTTAAAAATTACAAAGGGAGCGTTGTATCCGACACTATCCGCCTTTTTTAACTATAATACAAGATATTCCGATCAAGGTGGCTTCGATAGTAGTACAGGTACTTTTGTGCCCGCTGAAAGTTTCGGAAATCAATTATGGATCAATGATGGTATATCTTATGGCGCTCAATTGAATATACCTGTTTTCAATGGTTTTAGTACCAGAAATAATATTAAGAGAGCAGAAATTACCGTTAAAAAGGCCGAGTTGCAACTAGAGCAAGATAAGCTTGATTTAGAGACCAATATCAACCAAGCTTATGTTGACGTAACCAGTTTTGCCAAAGCATATGAAGCAGCGCAAAAGACATTAGAGGCTCGACAACTGGCATATAATTACTCAAAAGAAAGGTATGATGTAGGACTTATGAATGCCTTCGATTTTAGTCAAGCACAATCAAGGGTCGATAATGCCGCTGCTGAGGTAGTAAGAACCAAGTATGATTATATTTTTAGAATTAAAGTTCTTGAGTTTTACTTCGGATTACCAATCGATTTAGAATAACCCTATTTTGGGGTAGTTAAATGGTCCGCTATTGCTTTAGCTTTAGCGGATTTTTTTTATGGATTAAGATTATATTTGCAGCCTTATGGCGTTGATACTTAATTTAGAGACGGCTACCACTAATTGTTCGGTGAGTTTGGCCAGAGATGGGCAGTTAATAGCATTAAAAGAACATAATTCCCCTAATTATTCCCATTCAGAACAGCTACATGTATTTATCGACGAGGTCGTCAAGCAAGCCAGTTTGCGATTGTCCGATCTGGATGCTATCGCTATAAGTAAAGGCCCCGGGTCATACACCGGCTTGCGAATAGGGGTTTCGGCAGCCAAAGGCCTATGTTATGCTCTGGAAATTCCGTTGATATCGATAGCCACACTTGAAAGTATGGCGAGTCAAGCTGACCCACAGGCGGTTGATTTTATAATTCCCCTTTTAGATGCCCGTAGAATGGAGGTGTATTCTGCAGTTTTTGATAAAGACTTGAAACAGGTTAGGGATACTCGTGCTGAGATTGTCTCTGAATCCTCTTTCGAAGTGTTTTGGCAAAAAGGGAAGGTGCTCTTATTGGGCTCAGGAGCTGAAAAATGTAAGGAAGTATTATGTCACGACCATATCTCTTTTGATGAAGGGGTGGTTCCTTCTTCTAGCCAAATGGCCCACTTGGCGTACGAGAAATATAAATCTTCTGAATTCGAAGATGTAGCTTATTTTGAACCTTACTATCTAAAGGACTTTATACTTCAGCAAAAGAAAAAATAGTCTTTGTCAATCTTTTGGAAATTGAGAGGCTTTTAGTTTTAACCTTTACCCTGTTTCGCAATCGGTTTTATCGATTTTAAAGAATCATAATAGCTTAACAAGCGAATAACATCAGCCTCTTTTTTTAAGTTGAGGTTGTTGGTGTTTATAAAGTTTGAAACCTCGATGAATTTGTCGCTTAGTGCCCTTAATATGTTGCTTTTATTTAATTCTATTAGCTGCGCAAGGGCTTTGTCATGCTTAATATAATAGGAAGAATTCTCAATATATTTTGCAATTGCTACTTTTGTAGAACTTCCATATGAGGTATGGCTCGAAGGAGCACTAATGGTCTGATATTTTCCAGGTTTGAGTAAAAAAGAAATATGGTTTCCTATGAATAGAGGGTTGAAATAGCCTAATTGAGTTTGGTTATTGGGTAATTCAAATTCGAAAATTTTATAGGTTTTACCATTAAAGGTGGCACTAAACTCAGGTCTTCTAAGAACTTCTCGAATGGTGCTATTTTCATCCTTGAACTCTATAACTTGCTTTATAGAATTAAACCTCATTGGTGCAACTAGAATTTCTTTACCGTTAAAGTTTAGATTTCCATTAATAAATTCTTCCGATTCATAAGGAGAGCCTTCATTCACGTAAGTTATTTCTTTGGTTTCGTTCATAAAGGAAGGATAACCAAATCCTGATTTTTGCATAGAAGATGACATTAGGGAGCCACTTTGGGAGAATCCCACAAAAGGAAGAATCAAAAGTAACAAAGCCTTTTTCATAAAAGTAAATTTTAAGTTTGTATTATGTTGCGGGGGATTCTGAAAATAATGACCAAAAATTATTTCACAATAAGAATTTTACTACATATTTTTATCCTGCAGCAGTAGAATTTAAATCAATCAATCTTTCTGTAGTCTTATTAATTGAATTATAGTATTGAATTAGCCTGATGGCATGGGTTTCTTTTTTGAGGTCTAGCGAATGTTTTTTGATAAACTTTTTAAGTAAGGCCTCTTGGTCATTGAGAGCCTTCAACAGGCCTTTCTTATTTAGTTTGATCATTGTTGCAGATTGATCTCCTTTCCTTATAAAATAAGCCGAGATATCTTTGTAGACAGGAGGGTCGTAATCGTCATAACCATTTTCAGGCTTTTCGGCCTGAACAAATTTTTTCTTAGGCTTAAATAAGAGCTGGGTGTGGCCTTGGTTCAACGAATTGAAATAACCCATTTTAACCTGCTTGCCCTCTTTATATTCGAGTACCTCGTATGTTTTTCCATCAAAAACAGCCTTAATACTAGGACGTCGTAGCAACTTTCGCGCTTTACGGTTTTCATCAAGAATTTCCACTGCATCGTGGTAAGCGTCGTATCTCATCAGCGCTGATGTTCTTGACTTACCGTTAATAATTGTTTCCCCTTTCTTGTATACCTCATTTAGGTAGGGCGATCCTTGAATGTCCACTTCTCGCATAACAATTCCGGCTTGTATATCGGTAGATATTCCATCACCATTGCCGATGGTTTGTGCGCAGACCGTTCCTATTATATGGAATACTAGCAAGTAAATAAGATTTTTCATAGTCGAAAAAATTAAGATGAGATACTTAATTTAAAAAATAATACTATGAAAAACAAGAGGTTAGCTATCAATTATAGCTAACCTCTAAACAATTTTTATAGGGCTAATGTATTAGCTTGTTGGCTCTTTTTCGGTAGTCTTTTGAGCCAAGCTGTGCACCACTCTTTGTGGGAAAGGAATCTCAATACCAGACTCATCAAAACGTCTTTTAGTTTCTTCCATTACGTGAAAGTGGGCTTTCCAGAAAACGCCGTTCTCTGCCCAAAAACGTAAACTTAGGTTGACCGAACTATCAGCCAGGGCATCTACATAGACCTCAGGTGCTGGCTCTTTTAAAATGTTCTCGTCTTCGGCACATATTTGAAGCATAATGTCTTTTGCCTGTTTGATATTACTGCCGTAACCAATACCGATTTTGATGTTATCTCTACGGGTGGGCATGGCATTGTAATTAATAACGTTGTTATTGGAAAGTTGGCCATTAGGTATTATCGCCACTTGGTTGCCAAATGTATTGAGCTTCGTGTAGAAAATAGTAATCTCTTTTACCGAACCATCTACGCCTTGGGCCGATATCCAATCACCTACCCGAAAAGGTTTAAAAAGCAATATCAACACGCCTCCGGCAAAGTTTGACAATGAACCCTGCAAGGCTAGACCAATGGCCAGACCAGCAGCACCGATCATGGCGACGAGAGAAGACGATTGCACGCCCAATTGGGTCACTACCAGGACAAAAAGTATAACTTTTAGGGCTATACTTATGAAACTCTGCAAAAAGCTTTCTAAAGCTAAATCATATTCCTTACGTTCAAAAAACTTCTTGACCATTTTGTTCAAGAACCTGATAATGTACAGGCCAACAACCAAGATAATAAGTGCCAAAATGATATTGGGCAAAATCTCCCAAGCAAAATCGATGGCTTTTTGTATGTGCTCTTCGATGTTTGTAAATTCTTTCATATATAGATTAGTTTTTTAGGAGCGCCAACCTATAAAAAATAGTGGCTTTTTTCAAACTTATGCCATTAAACTATTGTTAATGCAGGGCGCTTTGGCGCAATTGAGTTAAAACTTCTTTTGAACGGGAACGGGGCAACTGGCACTGGCCTTTTTCACACAAGTAAATTAGGGTGTCGGGGCTTTCAAAACGATGCTTTAAAATTGGGAGATTCGATTTCTTTTCGGCTCCTGAGATAAGGGCATTTGGTATATAGGCTCTTTGTAATTCGTTTAATTTCTCATGAACTTCAGATCCCGTAATGGCAATTTCATAAAAAGGTTGGTTGAAGTATAAGGCAAGCTGCATCCAATTGGCATAGCTTTGCGCATTTCTTCTAATTTCGTTCTGAACATTTTTCAACTGTTGATGTGCTATTTTTTCGAAATTTTCTTCGTTAAAAAATCGCGAAAGCCTAAAAAGATTCTTCGCCATTATCGAATTTGATGATGGAATAACATTGTCAAAGGTTTCAACAGTTCTGCGAATTACATAGGCATCATTTTTTGAGGTGAAATAGAACATACCGCTGTCGGCATCGTAAAAATTTGAAATGACATGGTTCGTAAGTTTCATTGCGGTTTCAATCCATGTTTCCTCAAGGGTGACTTCATAGAGCGCCGTAAACGCATCTATTACCGAAGCGTAATCTTCTAGGTAGCCATTAATCGAGCTTTTACCATCCTTGTGGTTATGATAAAGTCCGCCATCGGTTGTGGTGAGATGTTGAAGAATAAACTGGGCATTCTTAAGGGCTAAACTCAAATACTCCCCTTTACCCAAATATTTATAGGCGTCGATAATGCCTTTGAGCATAAGGCCGTTCCACGAAGTCAGAACCTTATCATCTAATCTTGGCGCAGGACGTATTTCACGAGTTATTTTCAATATCGCTAAAGACTCTGTGATGATTTCTTGAAGTTGAGATTCGGAAAGGTCGTGGTCGAGGGCTACCTGCTCAAATGATTGGTTTCGTATAAGAACATAGTTTTTATCTTCCCAATAACCATAATCATTGATATTATAGTATGAGGCAAAAATCTCGAACTTATCTTCTAAAAGTTGTACGAGTTCCTCTTTTTCCCAAACATAAAAAGCACCTTCCTGTAATTTTCCTGACTTATCAAGGCTATCGGCATCCAACGAAGAATAAAAACCAAAGTCTTGGTTTGTAAGTCCTGTAGATACGAATTCCATAATTCCCTCGACTACTTCTTTAAAAAGCTCTTTTCCGGTAGCAGCATAAGCTTGGGCGTAAAGACTCGCTAGCTGCCCGTTGTCATAAAGCATTTTTTCAAAGTGGGGCACATGCCATTTAGCATCGACAGAATACCTTGAAAAACCGCCACCGACCTGGTCGTAAACACCGCCCCAAGCCATTTTGGTCAATGAAACATCAACATAATTTAATATGGCTTTGTCTTGTTTTGCTGTAGCATAATGAAGTAAAAAATTCAGGTTGACCGGCATCATGAACTTAGGTGCGCGATTATAGCCTCCCATTTCGAGGTCAAAATACTTTGACCAGTCTTTTACAGAAGTAGAAAGCTCATCAATATCGATTAGGTCTTTTTGTTTATTGAGTTCAACCAAGTTAATGGCCTTGATGCCATCTTCCATATTTTGAGCGTACTCGACTACCCTTTTCTTATCGCTATTGTACAAGCTTGCCAATTGGGTCAATACCTCCTTCCAATCATTTTTTTTGACATAGGTTGCTCCCCAAAAAGGGCGGCCATCGGGTAATGCCACTATGTTTAAGGGCCACCCACCGCTACCCGTCATCATTTGTAGCGCATCCATATAAATATGATCAATATCGGGTCTTTCTTCACGGTCAACCTTGATATTGATGAAATGGGAATTCATGATTTCGGCAACGCTCGGGTCTTCAAAGCATTCATGCTCCATAACGTGGCACCAATGACAAGCGGCATAACCTATACTGATCAAAAGGGGCTTGTTCGACTCTCGGGCCAATTTTAAGATGTCTTCGCTCCATCCCACCCAATTTACGGGGTTGTGTGCATGCTGTTGCAGATAGGGGCTGCTTTCATGAACTAGTGCATTGGTGTAGGTGTTGCTCATAACAAGGGTATAAAAAGAACGCCCCGAAGGAGGGGCGTTTCATTATTTTAAGATTTTTGTGTCTATTTAACCTCAAAGGTAATTTTAGCATTAACTCTAAAATTATCCATTTTTCCATCTTTCACGGTAGCACTTTGTTCGTTTATGTAAACCGAACGTATGTTTTTAATGGATTTTGAGGCTTCAGAAACCGCATTGTTAGCGGCGTCTTCCCAACTTTTGTCTGAGTTTGCCAATATTTCTATCACTTTTAAAACTGCCATAATATGTTGTTTTTAAATTTTCTTTAATATAAGAAATATGGCAGCGAAAATTGACAGAAACCCGTTAAAAATGAATGCATTAGCCATTTAGGGCGACTACCTCATTAACCTTATCGCCCATCATATTTTTGAGCATGGTCTCAATACCGTTCTTAAGGGTGAAAGTAGATGAAGGACAACCGCTACAGGCCCCCTGTAGAATGACGTTTACAGTCTTACTGTCTTCTTCGTACGATTGAAACAATATGTTACCTCCGTCACTGGCGACGGCCGGTTTGACATACTCCTCAAGAATATCGACAATCTGTTGAGAGGTATCGTCCAGTTCAGGAGAGGCTATGCTAGCATTACCTCCTGTAGTTTCCGTAGTTTTTGATACGGCATTTTTAGAAACGACCTCATTTCCGTCAGCTAAATAATCACGAACCAATTCTCGCACGGTCATGGTCACTTCGTCCCACTCGGCAACATCGTATTTGGTGACCGATACATAGTTGAGATCAAAGAAAACCTCTTTTATAAACGGAAACTGAAATAGCTTTTGGGCCAAACCTGAATCTTTGGCCTCATCAATATTTTTGTATTCAAAAATTCCGGGAACTATTCGCTTATTTGCAACGAATTTCATTACAGAAGGGTTGGGCGTTACTTCGGCATAAACGGTAACCGCAACCTTCTGCTTGGTCTGTTCTTCATGAACGATGGGTTCCCCGGCATTCAGGTACTCAACCAATTGTTGTGCCACCTCGTCTTTCACATCATCCCATTCAACAATATCAAACCTTTCAAGCCCAATAAAATTACCTGATATATATACCGTTTTTATAAAAGGAAGGTAAAACAATTGTTGCGCTAATGGCGATATTTTGGCCTCGTCGATATTCTTGAACTCGTAATTTTTGCCTTGGGTAAGCAAATGATTCGTTTCAAACTTGAGTATCTTTGGGTTATTGGTTTTTTCAACCGTTATATTGTATTCTTTCATTACAAGATCTTTGCCGCAAAAATACGATATAAATATGAGCTTATAATGACCATAATCTTGGTAAAGATGTACGGGCATTCTTTAAATGGAGTTTTACAATGTAGTTGGAAATAGCGATTTTACCGGAAGCTATCTTCCTGTAGAATAATATTGTAGCATTTCATCCGTTATACCATATATTTAGTCGATTCTCAACGCAGTCCGCTTTAACCATTTAAATGAAACATCGTTTATTTTGGCTTCTGGCCTCCATTATCATAAGCTATCAGAGCTATTCACAAGAAGGAATACCTGTGTACTTCGACTACCTCTCAGATAATTATTATTTGGTCTACCCGTCAATGGCCGGTATAAGTGAAGGCGGTAAGATTAGGGCAACTGCAAGAATGCAATGGTTTAGTGTAGAAGACGCCCCCAACTTACAGACCTTGAATGCCAATTTCAGATTGGGAGAAAGCAACAGCGGAGTGGGAGCCATATTCTTCAATGATGCCAATGGCTATCATGCCCAAACAGGGTTAAAGTTGACCTATGCCCATCATTTGAAATTAGGTGGTGATGCGAGATATCTCAACCAATTGTCATTTGGTTTGAGCCCGACTTATTTACAAAGTAGCCTTGATGAATCGGAGTTTCAGTCGGTATTGCCTGATGACGCCATTACGGGTTCTCGGTTGAGCGAAAGTTATTTTAATGTTGACTTGGGTGTTTCTTATAGTATTATGGAGTTTTATGCCCACTTTGCCATTAATAACCTTTTAAGCAGTCAACGTAACCTCTATCGTTATGGTAAAGCGAACGACAATGTTCCGGTTATTGATAATTTAAGGCGATACTTGGTTTCTGCGGGGTATATCTTTGGAAAGCAGGAATGGCAGTTTGAGCCTTCCGTGCTATTTCAAATGACCGATTTTACTGAAGAGAAAACCATAGATTTAAATGCCAAGGTTTACAAAGATGTCGACTTTGGTCGTATTTGGGGCGGACTCTCGTACCGAAGAAGTATGGACGGTACACCGTTTGCCACCAGCGATGGCTTTGGTGAACAAAGACTTCAACTTTTTACACCTATCGTAGGGGCCAACATAAAAAACTTCATGGTCTCTTATAACTATTCATATCAATCAGGCGATATCAGGTTTGATAGTGGAGGTTTTCATCAGATTACCTTAGGCTATGATTTTGGCCAATCTGAAAGAAAGTACGACTGTTACTGCCCTGCCGCACAATAAAAACGTCCCGAAAACTGTTTTCGAGACGCTTGTGTATTTATCCGTTTACTCCCATCTATAATTTTTCTTTGCGGCCTGTTTTACTATGGCACTAAGTAGAGCATTTTCTAGTTCACCTGTTTCTTCATGAGTTTTCTCGGCAATGTAGGCTTCCCTTTTTTGGTTAAGTGCAATAATTTCTTTTTGTATTTCGACGCGCTCCTTTCTTTTTTGGTCAAGATAAGTCTCGATTTCTTTATTGGATTTTTCTTTAAGCTCATTAGGTAAATGCTCTTTTTCGACACTTTCAATATCAAAATCTTCTTCGTTGGACGCATCCACTAGATCCCATGATTTATTGTTGTAAAGGCGTGAACTTTTGCTTACAGCTCTTTTGACAACTACTACTTCTTCTAACAACTCGGCATTCATGTCTTGTGTATGTTGGTTTTCCTTTTTTGATCTGCCTAAATCACCATAGCCGATATAGGTAGTGTTGAGCTTAGTATTCAACTGAATAATGAGGTCGTCATAGGGCGTTGATATATGTACCATTTTTTGGTTATGATCTATGGCCATATAATCGCCCCCTGAAAGAATGGCGCCTTCTTTCCATTTAGTTTGAATACCTTGTTGGTAATCGCCACAAAAAATGGTGTTTACAATAACCTCTTTTTCCTTGGCGTTGGTGGTGGCGTCTTTATAATTGAGTTTGCCTTGGTCAAAAGGTTCGTTACCCGCAATAAAAATCATTTTTAGGTTATCCGGATTCTTGCCCCAATCCAACTGCTTGAGCGATTGCTGAATAACGGTACCACAGTATTCTTCTCCGCCATTCGTCGTAAGGGAAAACAATTTTTCCGAGATTTCGTCTAGGTCGCTGGTAAAGTTCAATACCTGCTGTACATACCCCTCGCGGTAAGACAGCTCATCGTTTCCATATTGATATAGGGCAATTTGAAGCTCAGGTCGGGTGTCGTTGCCGCACTTAGCATGGGTGAATTTATTCACAACATCCCATAATTGTGCCTTGGCCTGGTTAATAAGCCCATCCATGCTATTACTGGTGTCCAATAGCAAAGCTATTTTTACGGTATTGTTTTTAGGTTCGGTCGACTTACTTGGTTCTTCTGCTTTTTGCAGTAGTGCCAAGTCGTTGCTTTTTGTCCTTTTATTTGAAGTATCGCACCCATAGGCTGTTAAAGCGAAGGCGCTTAATGTGACCGTAATGATTAAATGTTTTGTTTTCATAATCTTTCGTTTTATTCCTTTAAATAACAGTTGAAATCGTAACCGGTAAGAATGACTTTGTAGGCTATTGATTTTTGATTAAAAGTAGATTGGTAATTCTTCGAAAAAAACCAGGAATGAGTGAAAGTGCCCTTTGAGTGAGTAATGCTTGCTAGTTAATTCGTTAACCCATCAAAAGTCTTGTTGTAAAGCTTCTCAGAGGTCTGCCATCATTTTTTTGAGTCGTTTATTAGCATTAAGTTTACTTGAATATTCTTCAAATGATAAGGGTTTCTTACATATTGATAATGCTACTTTTTACGGGGGCCATGGCTTACGGGCAAACTCGTGGCGAACGGTTATCTCGGCATCAATCGTACTTAGATTCCGCTAGTTTTTATAAGGCTACCGATATTGAGAAGAGTATAGATTTTATAGCTCATTCCATTTCAGAGCTTGGTGATAGCGGTAACAAAAGAGAATTGGCCCTTTCCTTATCATTTTTAGGGGAAATATATCAATACCACCAGCAATATGATTTGGCAATCACCAATTACCGGGAATCTTTAGAAACTTACAAAACTTCAAAAACAACCCTGCTTTTAGGGGAAGCATTAGTTCTAAATGGTGAGTATAATGATGCGGAAGTAATTTTACGGCCTTTACTAAAAATAAATGGCCTCATTCCCTATCAAAAGACTACACTCTACGAGCACCTGGGCGATGCATACAGAGGGCTGGGTGATATCGAAAAGTCAGTGGCTTTTTATCAAGAGGGTATCAAGATTGCCAATCAGAATCAAATAACTCCGAAACTGGCAGATTTAAATTCCAAGATTGCCGATGCTTACGCAGAAGATGATAAGTTGATCGAGGCCGATGCCTTTTATGATAGCTCTTTAGAATTATCAAAACAATTGCCCCCAGAACGGGCAGTTCAGGAAAAGGATAAGGTGGCGGATTTTTACAATCAAAAAAACGAGTACGGGGCAGAAATTCAACTTAGAAAAGAAAGCTTGGGAGAGTTGAACAGTTTGCCGCGAAAGAAGGCTGCCAGGTCAGTCGGCCTGACCAATGCCGATTCTATAACCTCACAGCGTATCAATTATAAAATCGCCAACGCCTACATTGCACAAGACAAATACGACGAAGCCATTCCATATTTACAGGAGAGTATCGAACAGGCAGCTGTTGACGATGACATAGTGGTGAGAAAGGATGCGACTAGAAAGCTTTCGGAAGTGTTCGAATACAAGGGAGAGTATACCAAGGCCTTTGAAACGTATAGAAACTATGTAGCATTGGTCGATACCCTTTACTCTCGCAAAGAGCAAGAAATTTCCAGGGCCGCCCGCTTTAATCGTGAGATAGCGGCAAAGCAAAGCAGAATTACAGGGCTTGAGCAAGAGCGTGAGCTCTCTCAAAGTAAATTTGATTTGGCGAAGACTGAAAAGCAATTGGTAGAAGAGACCAATAAACGCCAGAAATGGGTTATTTATTCGCTTTTATTGGGAATATTACTTTTAGGGCTGGCTACCTTCTTTTTCTACAGAAGCAATCAACAGCAGAAATTGGCGAACCATCTATTGGCCCTCAAATCTCTTAGGTCACAAATGAACCCGCATTTTATTTTCAACGCCCTTAATTCGGTGAACAATTATATAGCCAAGAGTGATGAGCGTAGTGCCAATAGGTACCTGAGTGAATTTTCAACTTTGATGCGGTCTGTTCTTGAAAATTCAGAGGAAGATTTTATACCCCTATCCAAAGAGTTAGAGCTGCTTCAGCTATATGTGAAATTAGAGCACTCACGATTTCCTGAAAAATTCGACTATGAAATTAAAATAGATGAATCGGCCGATATCGAATCGTTTCAAATACCGCCTATGTTATTACAGCCATATATTGAAAATGCTATTTGGCACGGACTTCGTTATAAAAAGGAAAAAGGCCAATTGACTATGGCGTTGGAACAGGTCGGCTCAGATAAGATCTTGGTGACCATTAGTGATGATGGAATTGGCCGCCAAAAATCGGCGGAGTTGAAGACCCTAAATCAGAGAAAGCAAAAATCAAAAGGAATGGGTAATATCAAGAAACGCATCGGCATATTAAACGATATGTATAAAAATAAGTTGGACGTAAAGATTTCTGACCTGAATGCAGATGGCTCGGGAACCTGTGTTGTCTTTACCCTAAGAAAAAGTTAGCCGATGAATCTGAAAGCCGTAATCATCGAAGATGAATTGAACAGTAGGGAAATCTTACGAAATTACCTTGCCAAGTATTGCCCAGAGTTGACAGTGCTGGGCGAAGCTGATTCCATTCAAAAGGGCTTAAAACTATTGACTGACCACAATCCAGATTTGTTGTTTTTAGATGTAGAAATGCCGTATGGCAATGCTTTTGATCTGTTAGATCAACTTCCCGACAGAAACTTTGAAACTGTATTTGTTACAGCCTATGATCATTATGCTATTGATGCCATTAACCATCATGCCGCCTATTATTTAATGAAACCCATCAATATCGATGAGCTCATAAAAGCGGTAGAATATGTTCAAGAAGTTAGGCAAAAAGAAAAGGTGTTAGAAGATGGCGTTCTACAGCCAAAGGTATCGTCTCTAAATGGCAAGATTACCATTCCGCAACAAGACGGTTTTCAGGTTTTGAACGTGTGCGACATTTTATATTGTCAGGCTGATGATAATTATACCGAAATATACTTATCCAGCTCCAAAATATTGGTGAGCAAAACTTTAAAGTATTTTGAAGATATTTTACAGACATACTCCTTTGCTAGAATACATAAGTCTTATTTGGTAAATGTCAACGAAATAGTCAAGTACAGAAAGGGAAAAGGTGGCAGTGTAGTCATTTCAAACGGAAAAGAGCTATTGGTCTCTGCCTCCAAGAAGAAAGATTTGTTGGCCTATTTTTAAACTAAACAAAATTAAGAATGATAAAATCGGTAAGAGGTAAAGAACCTAAGATAGGCGAAGATTGTTTTGTTGCCGAAAATGCCGTAATAGTCGGCGAGGTAGAAATGGGCAATCAATGTAGCGTATGGTTCAATGCCGTTATACGTGGCGATGTACATTTTATTAAAATGGGCGATAAAGTAAATGTACAAGACGGGGCCGTAATACACTGTACCTATCAAAAATCACCCACGGTAATTGGTAACAATGTTTCAATAGGCCATAATGCTATAGTACATGGCTGCACCATAAAAGACAACGTACTTATTGGTATGGGAAGTATCGTTATGGATGATTGTGTTGTAGAAAGTAACAGCATTATAGCGGCTGGGGCTGTAGTTACCAAAGGCACCCATGTGCCATCCGGAAGTATTTTTGCTGGTATGCCTGCCAAAAAGATCAAAGATATTAGCCCAGAGCTTAGTTCGGGCGAGATAGACCGAATAGCCAATAACTATGTAACCTATTCAGGTTGGTTCAAAGAATAGATTGTCTATCGGCTCTTAAAACTTTTTCAAAAGGTATTACTTTGTGATAGCGCCATGCTACTGCTAACTATTTTCCTATTTTTGTGCCCACTTAAAGACGAACACAATGAATGCATATATCTTTCCTGGGCAAGGGGCCCAATTTGTAGGTATGGGTTTAGAGCTCTACGAAAAATACCCTATCGCGCAAGAACTTTTTGAAAAGGCTAATGAAATATTGGGCTTTTCTATCACCGATATAATGTTTGAAGGTTCTGCCGAAGATTTAAAACAGACCAAAGTTACCCAACCCGCCATTTTTCTTCACTCGGTCATTTTGAGTAAAGTTTTGGGCGATAATTTTAAGCCTGATATGGTGGCCGGGCATTCTCTGGGTGAATTTTCCGCTTTGGTGGCCAATGGGACATTAAATTTTGAAGACGGACTAAAATTAGTTTCCCAAAGAGCCTTAGCGATGCAGAAGGCCTGCGAATTGAAGCCGAGCACGATGGCCGCGGTTCTGGGGTTAGATGATGAGGTGGTAGAAAGGTTGTGTGAAGAAACTTCTGGTATCGTAGTGGCGGCAAATTATAATTGCCCAGGTCAATTAGTGATTTCGGGTGAGGTAGAGGCTATTGAATCGGCTTGTGAAAAAATGAAGGAAGCTGGCGCTAGAAGAGCCTTGGTATTGCCTGTTGGGGGTGCTTTTCATTCGCCTTTAATGGAACCTGCAAGAGAAGAATTGGCATCGGCAATCGAGAATACTAAATTTAGTGAACCTAAATGCCCAGTTTATCAAAATGTAACCACCGTCGCAGTAAATGATGCGGCCGAAATCAAGAAAAACCTTATTTCACAATTGACTGCACCTGTCAAATGGACGCAAAGCGTTGAAAACATGGTGAAAGACGGAGCCACTCAATTTATTGAAGTAGGCCCTGGGAAGGTGTTACAAGGTCTAGTAAGAAAAATAGCCAAAGACGTAGAAAGTCGTTCCGCCGAAATCGCAGAGTAGGGTTTTTTACGTATAAATTGTATTTAATCTATACAAACCCTTATTTAACCCCAGATTTACGGCCCTATTTTATTTTTTTAGTATTATTGAGGCCCATTTTACGAGAACCTACTTAAAGTGCTGTGTATTGAATTTCAATTGAATTCAAAGGACAGTTTATGAAAATGAAAAAGAAAAGAACTCGCTTTGCCGCTGCCATTACTGGTCTTGGTAAGGCATTTTTATTGTTGCTACTGTTTTGTTACGGACAAACGGCTTTTGGGCAAACAGTTTCTATTACCTCCTCAGATTTAGATGCCGCTGAAAGTGATGGTATTGCTAATCCTGCAAGTTTTCTTATATCAAGAAGTGAGGCCAATATATTTCCTACTACTGTAAACTATAGCCTAACAGGTACTTCAGATGATGGAAGCGATTACACAGGCCCAACAGGTTCTGTTACTCTGAACAATGGCAATGGCGGTCAAGCTTTAGTAACAGTCGATATTGTAGACGATAACTTGGTAGAGGGGCCGGAAACCTTAATAGTAACGCTTACTTCTGCTGTTTTCGGAACTATTGATACCAATGCAAATACGATTACCATCAACATTGCTGACAATGACACTGGTAACTTCACTTTAGAAATGTTAGATGGTGACGCCGCTGAAACCGAAGCGGCAGAGGTTGCCAACCCTGGGCAGTATGTTTTGCGCCTCGATAAAGCTAATGGTACAGGCGCACCTATTACTATACCGTATAATTTCAACAACAGTACTGCGACGAGAGGTGCCGATTTTGAAGTGAGAACTGATCCAAATATTGCCCAGAATCAGATATCTTTTCCTGCAGGGGTGAATCAGGTCAATATCTTTATAGATGTTCTTGATGATACCACACCGGAAACAGAGGAAACTGTTATCTTAAATTTAGGCCAACCAAGTAATACGGCACTTTTTTCGTTTACACAAGTGCCGGCGGCTGATAGAACTATTACGATTACTGATAACGATTGTATTGCAGGCGATGTAGCCCCGACAATCAACAACAATCCGAAGGAATTTTGCAGCCCCCCAAACAATTCGGTCAATCTTAATACATTTGTTCAGGGTAATGCACCTGCCGGTTCCTCTGTTCGTTGGAGTCTGCAGGCCAATCCCTCGACCGCAGGACAGTTATTGCCTGCTAACCCCGCTGCTACCGAAAGTGGTACGTATTATGCTGTTTTTTGGGCCAATGACAATTCCTGTGCTAGTCCATCTTCAGCGGTTGAAGTAACTTTTACCGAGCAGCCTTCAGCTGGTACTGTAACCAATGCTACAGCATGTAACAATCCTACCAATGAATTTGGTCCTGTGCGAATCGATTTGGATGACCTTATCGAAGACGAAGATGCAGGAAGCTGGTCGCAGACAGGAGGGCCAAACATTACTATTCCGAATAATAATAATTTAGATTTTAGGGGGCAGCCCTCAGGAAATTACGAGTTTACATATACTACCAATACAGTAGGGCCTTGTGGCCCGAATACTTCCGTAGTAACGATTTCGGTTGATGATTGTGATCCTTGTGTTGCCGGCGATGATGCACCTACGCTTAACAATACGGTTCCCACTACTTTTTGTGATGAAATCGATGATGATATTACATTAAACGATTATGCTCCGAACAATGGTCCGAACGGAACTGTTTTAAGATGGGCGAGCGATGCGGCCGACCCAACCGGAAGTTTTGTGCCTCAGAACAGAATAAACGATCCATTACCCGGTACATACTACGGGTTTTATTATGATGCTACTAACGATTGTACAAGCCCGTTGTTAACTATTAATTTGGTAGTAACCGCTTCTCCTCAATTGCAAAGTAGCGCTGGCGCTGAGAGATGTGGCCCAGGTACCTTGACTTTGACGGCTACTGCCAGTGCAAATGCGACAATTCTATGGTACACACAACCAACTGGAGGTACTTCTGTCGGTAGTGGAGCAAATTTCACGACTCCTAACTTAAACCAGTCTATTACTTATTATGTAGAAGCCTCTTCTAATAATTGCGCCACAGAAAGAGTAGCCGTAGAAGCCGTAGTTTCTGCGCCAGTGTTCACCGGAAGCCCCCAGAACGCTTCTTCTTGTAATGTCACTCAATATGGCAATACAATTTTAGATTTAGATGATTTGTTTACTCAGATACCAAGTGATGGGGAATGGGCTTTTGTTGATGGTCCGTCAGCGGCTACACCCAATGCAAGTAATATCCTTGATTTTCAAGGTTTCCCCAATGGTAACTATATATTTTCATATACGACTACAGGCGCCGAGGCTCCTTGCGAAAATCAGACCGCTCAAGTTACTATCTCAGTGAGCAGCTGTGATACCGATGATGATAATGACGGTCTTTTGGGGGGGATTGAAGCTTCTTTGGGAACAGACCCTAACAATCCCGATACGGATGGTGATGGAATTTTAGATGGGGAAGAGGTAGGTGACGACCCCAATAATCCGATTGATACCGATGGAGATGGTATTATTGATGCCCTTGATTCAAATATCCTTGACACTGATAATGACGGAACTTTAGACCATTTAGACCCCGGAAATAACAACCCTTGTGCGCCCGATAATTCAGTAGGTCTTTGTGATACCGATGAAGATGGTATTTCTGATGGTGATGAAGAAGTTGCCGGCAGTGATCCTTTCGATGCCTGTAGCCCTAATATCAATCATGAAAATTGTGATCCTACGCCCATTGATTTAGAAATTGTCAAAACGTTGGATAAGCCCGATGCGGTGGTCGGTGATGAGGTTATATTCACTGTCTCGGTTAATAACTTGTCTTCACGAACAGCGCGAAACGTTATAGTAGGCGATTTGCTCGAGACCGGTTTTGCGTACAAAAATCATAATACCTCCATAGGCACTTATAACCAGCTTGATGGTATGTGGACGATTTTTGAAATACCTGCTAGTGGTACTGCTACATTGACCGTTACAGTAGATGTAATTGAGGGCGGACCATATACCAACGTTGCAGAACTGCTGCAGTCATTTCCTGATGACGACAATGAAGCAAACAACGTAGCCGAGGTTTCCTTGAACGTAGATTTGCCCGAAGGCATTGATTTGGTAATGGAGAAATTGGCAAGAATTGTAGATTCTAATGACACTTTGAACATTTCTAATAATCGTAATCTTTCAGAAGTAAACCCTTTAGTGGGGCAAGAGGTGATTTTCACCCTTCGTGTCACCAATAAGTCGAGAGAAAACGCGGTTTCTAATATTCAGGTTCTTGATACTATTTCCGATGGGTTTCAATATATCTCCCATGAAGCGCTTTTAGGAACATTTAATTTACAGACTGGCCTTTGGGTAATTCCTGAACTTTTAAGAAATGAGGTGGCCGAATTGCAAATTAGGGTAGCCGTTCCTACGGTTGGAACATTTAATAATAGAGCTGAGATAGTGAGGTCTTCACCTTTAGATAGTGAAGGTAAATATGATAACAACGTTGATGAGGTGACCGTGAATGTTTCGGAACGCACCCAGGCCGATTTTGGAATTATTTTTAATCAATTTTCCCCTAATAACGACGGTGTTAATGATGATTTAAAAATTAATCGCACCTTGGTCAATGAAAATGGTACGCAGAGAGAGATCGATATTCTTTACGATATTAAAATTTTCAATAGATACGGTAGTGTAATCTTCGAAGGGGCCGATATGAGCGGTGATATTATTTGGGATGGCAGTCGCGAAGGAAAAGAGGTTCCTGACGGCACCTATTTTTATGTCTTGAATGTTGCCTTGCAGGAAGAAGTTGAAGGGGTTGAAACTAACACCACTAAAAAAGGCTGGATCCAGCTAATAAGATAATGCTGATAATGGTATATAGAAAATTCAAGTTGGCTTATACACCTGTAATTGTATTCTTTGGTTTATTGTTTTGCACCTTAGGCCTACAGGCACAAAAAGAACCCCATTACACCCAGTATATGTACAATATAGGCAGCTTTAACCCAGCCTATGTCGGTACCGTTCAAGATCCTGAAATTGCTGGTTTGTACAGAGCCCAATGGGTAGATGTTCCGGGGTCTCCAAGAACTATTCGTTTGGGCACCAATATACCCTTGGCCAATGAAAAAATGGGGGTTGGGCTCAATATCATTAATGATGAAATGGGGCCTTCTACACAAACGTATGTTGAGTTGGCATATTCATACCAATTCAATGTTTCAGAAAAAGCAAAGCTTTCTTTTGGTATGGATGTTGGGGGATCGTTTTTGAATGTTGATTTTTCGAAAGGTACTTTTGAAAACCCGGGAGAACCTATTTTGGACAAGGAAACTATTAAAAAATTCTACCCAACGGTAGGGGCAGGTCTTTTTCTATATGAAGATGAGATTTGGTATTTAGGGGTTTCTATTCCTAATTTTCTTACCGATGGTATTTATAACGATGATGTAGCGACCATTATTGAAGATAAAATTCAGTTCAATTTTATAGGGGGCTATGTTTTCGATTTATCTGAAACCCTCAAGTTTAAACCGGCTTTCTTGTTAAACTATATAAATGGGGCGCCGTTGAATACGAATCTGTCTACCAACTTTTTGTTCAATGATAGATTTACGCTAGGGGCATCTTATCGTTTCGGTAATTCGGTAAGTGCATTGGCAGGGTTTCAAATTACCAGCGGCACTTATATTGGTTATGCCTATGATTACAATACCCAGCCTCTAGGAGAATTTAGTAGTGGTTCTCACGAAGTGATACTGAAGTTCTATCTAGGAAAGAGCGATGGTACCAATACCAACGATAAAAACCTGAAAGGAAAACCGAAGCAAATAGATACGCCAAGATTTTTCTAATCGATTATGATGAAACTTAAACTTTTCATATCCATTTTTGTACTTGGGGTTACTACTGTTTTGGCCCAAGAATTTACCTCGAAGGGGGATCGCTACTTTTATAGCTATGCCTATGAAGATGCCATTAGGGAATATCATAAGCAAATGGCAGATGGTAAGATTATGACCAATCACCAATTATTAAATCTGGCTGATTCCTATTTCAGAACAAGGCAATATGATAAAGCTACGAAGCTGTATTTAGATGTGAACAAGAACGATTCTATCATGTCTGACCATCAATTTAACAAGATGCTTCAAAGTCTGGCCAAAACATCTGAAAAGGAACGTGTGAAGGCTTTTTTAAAGTCAAATGAAAAATTGGCGGGCGAACTCTCCGAAAATGCAGATTTCAATTATAGTATGTTGGAAAGCAATAGTGATCCCGCATCAGGTTTTTTCATTTTTAATATTGGCGCCAATACGGCACAGGCCGATTTTTCACCAAGTTTTTATAACGACAAACTGTTGTTTAGCAGTAGTCGAAAATCAAAATCAAAGAAAGTTTATGGTCCGTCGGGTGAGTCTTACCTAGATATTTATGTGGCCGATAGAGATAATAGTGGTAACCTAAAAAATGTACAGGTTTTTGGTGGTATACCCGATTCACCGTACCATAAGTCGACCCCCTACTATTCTGCAAGAAATGGTAGTATCTACTACGTTCTTTCGAATACCGAAGGTAAGAACTTGGCCTTTGATGAAAAGGGCAAGAATGCCTTATCCATCGGTATGGCCTATGATAACGGCTTTTTTAGGTTTCTTCTAAAAGATTTGAGTACATCCTTTTACTATCCGTATTATGATGAAAAGGCTGAGCGTCTTTATTTTTCTGCCAATTTTGATGATAGTTATGGTGGTACCGATATTTATTATGTGGTAACGAATAACGGACAGGTTATGTCTCAACCCATTAATCTGGGCCCGAGAATCAATACCCCCGGTAACGAAATAGCCCCATTTGTTTTTGATAACAGCTTGTATTTTTCTTCGGATGTTTTCTATGGAGTCGGTGGAATGGACATTTACAGAAGCAACATTCTTTCTGACCAAAGCTTTAGCATTCCTGTCAATTTAGGAACCGGAATCAATACCAAATATGACGAATTTGGCTTTATCATTAAAGAAGACCAAACTGATGGTCTTATCGGATATTTTTCTTCAAACCGTTCAGGAGGTAAAGGTGATGATGATATATATGGCTTTAAGGTAAATACCAAACCTGGGCTAAAAACATTGATTTTTAGGGGCAAGGTGATGCAGCCGCCCTATGATGAAGCGATTGCTGATGTAAATGTAACCATCAAGGGAGCCAACAATGAAGTGCTAAAACAGGTAACGACCGATAATTTTGGCAATTATCATATTGAGATACCGTATACTGATGTAGCGAGTATTCACATTGCCAAGAATAGTTTTGCTTCCTTTGAGGAGACTTATAACCCGAAGACTTTAGAAGAGATGCAAAAGGCTCCTCTACAGGTTCGTCTAGAGTCAATGAACGATGTTTTAAAAGACCGGGAGGGTAAAAAAGTACTCGATGTAAACGATTTCTATTTTGCCAGCGGAAAGAGCACTTTAACTCCCGATATTACTTTTGTTCTAGATGATGTTGTCAAAAAAGTGGCCATGTTTCCTGAAATGGTCATTTCAATAGAAACACATACTGATAGTAGAGGTGGTAAATCATCCAACCAAAAAATATCTCAGGCTAGGTCGAATGCTATTAAAGACTATCTGCTGCAGAACGGTTTGTCAAACTCTAACATAAAAAGTGCCAAAGGCTTTGGGGAAGAGTATATATTAAACAACTGTAAAGATGGTGTTTATTGCCTCGATTTCTTACACAAGCAGAACTTGCGAACGCTCTTTGTAGTGGAAAACTATGCCGACCTAGTAAAGTAGGTTAATGGGCTATTCGACAGTCTTCGCAAGATTTAACTTTGCCGTAATAAGTTTTTCGATAGATATGCAAGGTCTTTAAAGGAATACCTAAAAAGGCCTTTTTTACGTAAGTTACGTTCGTGTAGAGCATGCCCATCTTCTCCGTAAATCTCTTTTCTGCGACTGTATTTCTTTTTATGTGGATGAACTTCATTAAGTTATTTTACAAGTAATTCTACAAAGCTTACAAAAAGTAAAGCCAATCGCAACCTGAGAGTGTTAAGATTGTTTAACCTAGGATTACTTTACGTCAGAACACCATTATCCAGAAGTAGTAAAGTGAAAACAGCGATAAAAATATAATTCCGGCGTAGGTTAATGTTTGCAACCAAATTCTAGGTTTTGCCCTCGTCGGTATTTCTTCGCTCATCACATTTTTAAGGTTCATGTAACCAATAATAGGTGCTACCACGAAAGACACAAATGTTGCCAAAGCTACCAATTGGCCCATGTTGGCACTGAAAAAAGTAACGACCATATAGTTAATGAGGGCCAAGATTAGAATGCCCAAGGCAAAAAAGTATTTTTTTGATGGGAAAAGGCTTTTGGGAAAAAGCAGCTTCAATACATCAATGCTTACACGGGCGATAGCATCATGGGCCGTCAAGCAAGTGCTGAACATGGTGGCAAAGGCAGATATAGCTATAAAAATGTACGCCCACGAACCGATATGTACTGTAAAGAGTTGAACAACTTGATCAGCAAAGGTTACGGCATTGCCACTTAATTCGGTATGGGTGCCATAAAGCGTTGCCCAACCAATAATCAAGAAGAACACAGCAAGAATGGCGGTCATTAAATACCCCATGTTAAACTCCCGTAATGACTCGCTCAAAGTCGGTTTTTCCCCTTCGCCCTTCCATTTTTCAATACTCCATAAACTGACCCAACTTGATGCTTCAACGGTTGTGGGCATCCAACCCATAAGACTTATCAAGAATAGAATTCCCGCATCATTAAATAGGGAAGGAGGAACAAAATTACTTGTATCTGAAACGTTGCCTTTAATCAAAACCATGAAGGTTGTAACCAATAGGGCTATGAAAAGAATAGAAACAACGAACTTCAGAGAGGTTTCCATGAACTTATATCGACCAATTATCAAAACCAAACTGATAAATACGAATAGGCCCAGAGCTACCGCCGATATTGAGACATCGGAAACTTTAAAAAGATTGATGAAAAGGCCTGCTGTAACCGTGTAGAGCGCTGCTAAGATGGTGAAAGTAGAAATTAGGGTTATGATGGCATAAAACCATAAATATCCTTTTCCCCGGTTGAGGTACCCTTCGATTAGTGTTTTTTCGGTGACGTTGGTATACCGAACCCCGAATTCAAAAAAAGGGTATTTAAAAAGGTTGGCCAAAATGATAGGTATAATCATAACCCATCCATACTGCGCACCGGCTTTAGTAGATAGTACTAAATGAGAGGTTCCGATTGCCATACTGGCAAATAAAAGACCGGGACCAAGATTTCTTACTAGCGTTTTGAATGTGGACATGAAAGGTTGTTTCAATATCCTAAAATAAGGCATTTTCAACTATGATGAAGGTTATTTTATTTCAATACGGTCACCATAGAATTTGGGCTGCGTATTAAAAACAAGATCAACAAATACCTTTACGCGTGCCAAATATTCCCGAAGTTGAACTTTAAGACCTTCTTTACCGGCTACGGTTTCCGCGTTGAAACCAATAGCTTTAAGGCCTTTTTTCTCGGCCAAATATATCGCCCTTTGGTTATGAAATTCTTGAGAGATGACGGTAACGCTGTCGAGGCCGAAAATTTCTTTTGCCCTGACCATAGAATCTAAAGTGCGGAAACCGGCAAAATCAAGAAAAATTTTATCGGCAGGTATACCTCCTTTGATCAAATCCTTTTTAATGGTATTGGGTTCGTTATAATAGCGAGTGCCATTATCACCGCTGACAAGTACAAAATCGATTTTATCCGCTTTGTACAATTCTACGGTGGCCGTAATTCTATGGGTGTAATAAGGGTTCGGTAGCCCCCCGATTAATTTCTTCGATGTGCCCAGAACCAAGCCTACGCGGTTCTTGTAGATTTCGTTCGGCTCCGAAAATGTCTTGCCGCTAGCAGCATTTGTAATGATGGTATTGCACAAAAAGATAAGTAACAAGAGGGCAGCAACAAATAGCCCAATAATCTTAAAGTGCTTGCGTTTCATTTGGTTTGGTATAGGTCGTATAAAGATAAGGAAAAAGGTTTCCTTTAGACCGAATTTATGAAATGAGGCTTGAGAGCTCCTGTTCTAAACTATTGATTTTAGTGTCTATTTTCTGGTAATTAAAAGACACGTTGTTAGCTTCATTGAAATTCAGCATCTGATTCACTTGATATAAAGTAGCGCTTAGTTCAATGTTGAAATCTCGGGCCATATCATATTTTCGACAGCCAGAAAGCTTATAGTATTTTCTTTCAAATTTCGCCTTGAGCTTATAAAGTTTAGACGCCATGTTTTTTAACGTACTGTCTTGATAATGAAACGGGTTGGCCTTGTTGCCAAAATCTGATCTTGTAGAAGCCATGCTCTTAAATTTTAGATTGTTGCGGCGGGGAGCCTAACGCACAATAATTAAACAGTAATTATTTTGGTACCTACAAGAACGGTAGAACATGAACTCTTATTGTCATTTTTTCGACGAAACGCAAGAAGCATTAGATGGTAGGCAACGTATCAAAGCTGAAGAATAATGTATGCTTCGAAATCTAAAATCGTATCAATCTTTTTTATTCATGTATTCGGTAGGGCTCATCTCAAACTGTTTCTGGAAATTACGCCCGAAGCTCGTTGCAGAATTATAACCTACTATCTCAGCTACCTCAAATACCCTATAATTGCCTGTTTTTAATAGTTCTGCCGACTTTTTTAAGCGAGCAATATTTATGAGTTCGTTGGGGCTTAGGTTTGATATATCTTTTATTTTTCGATAGAGTGTAGAGCGGCTCATATGCATGATTTCCGCCAAAGTCTCAACATTTAAGTCAGGATCGGCCATATTCTGAATGATCACTTCATCTAGTTTCTTGATAAAGGTATCATCGGTCTTGGTGCTGGCAATGCTTCTAATATGAGCTAAAGGCGAACTCGCGTAGTGCTCCATTACGTGCCTTCTGTTCTCTATAAGATTGGCTATATGTACTTTTAAGTGTTTGACTGAAAATGGCTTTTCTATATAGGCATCCGCCCCGGATTCAAGTCCTTCCATTTTCGCAGACATGGCACTTTTAGAGGTAAGAAGAATGACCGGAATATGGCTTGTTTCAAGATTGGTCTTTATCTTTTTACATAAGGTAAATCCATTCATGCCCGGCATCATCACATCGCTTATAATTAGCTGAATGTTTTCTTCTTGAAGAAGTTTTAATGCTTTTTCACCATCCGTAGCCTTTAAAACGTAATAGTCTTCCCGAAGTTCTTTGGCCACAAAATCGAGAAGTTCAATACTGTCTTCAACCAATAATACCGTATTTTCATTACTTTGTGTTGCCGGTTGGTCTGCGATAGGTTCTTCTACATCTTCTTGTTCAACAGCCTTAGGCCTGAGCATGAACTCTTTCTCTTGGTTGATGGGCAATTTTAGCACAAAGCTGTTCAAAGAACCATCGGAGGTGTCTAGACTCAAGCTACCGCCGTGCATTTCGGTAAGCGATTGTGCCAAGGCCAGACCGATACCGGTTCCGGTTTGGTTTTCGGAACCCGAAACCCGATAAAACGGCTCAAAAATCTTTTCCTTTAGATGACCGGGAATTAAATCTCCATCGTTTTTAATGGTCAGTTCAATCGTCGATTCATTCCTTTTTAAATCAACCAATACTTTTGAATCGGCATATTTAATGGCATTGCCATAAAGGTTGCTTAAAATCTTCTTGAGAGCTTCGCTATCGACCGAGGCGTAAATATCCTCATCTTCCGAATTCAATCGGAAATCGACTTCCTTATCGCGAATTGCCTCGCTGAACCTCTCATAGGTTGCCTGTATAAGTTTGGTGATATTCGTTCTCACGAAAGTTAAATCGACCCTTTCGATTTCCGTTTTTCTAAAATCCAACAGCTGATTGACCAAATCAAGAAGGCGATTGGTATTTCTTTTAACTATGGCGAGATTCTCTTTTACTCCAGGTATCTCATGAGACCTTCTAAGAGCTTTTTCTAAAGGACTTTTGATGAGTGTCAATGGTGTTCTGATCTCATGTGAAATATTAGTGAAGAACTCAATTTTGGCCTCATAAATTTCTTTCTCTTTTCTGCTGTTCAATTGCCGTATTTTTCGGTCGTTCTTGAACTTGATGCGCTGGTGATAGGTTCTAAAGCTTAGAAAAATAAGCAATAGTGTCAGCAAGGTATAAAGTAAGTAGGCTAGATTGCTTTTGTAAAAGGGAGGTAGCACCTTTATTTGAAGACCGGATGTTTCCATTCCCCATACGCCGCTGCTGTTCATTGATTTTACGAAGAAATTATAATTGCCCGGTGCCAACTCGGTAAAATAGACCTTATGGTCTTTCTGTAGATGTACCCAGTCACTGTTAAGCCCATCCATCTTGTACCAATATTCTGTATTCTCTGGCGCATTGAAACTTAAAGCGGCGAATTCGAGACTGAATGAAGATTGTGACGGTTTTAGCGTTAGTTTTTTAAGTGACGTAATCGATTCTTCAATAGGTGAATCTTCTTGGTTTACATAAACATCTTGGTTGTCTATTTGTAAGGCGGTGATATAGGTTGGCGCACTGTAATTGTTCTTTTTGAAATTTTTAGGGTTAAAACTGACCATGCCGTTGACACTTCCGAAATACATAGTGCCATCATCCGCTTTATGGGCGGCCATGTAATTAAATTGATCACTTTGTAGCCCATCCGCCTTTGAATATATCTTTTTATTGCCGGTTATGGCATTGAATTCGACCAACCCGTTAGAGGTACTCATCCAAAGATTGCCGCTGTCATCTTCCAACGTGGCATAAAATACATTGGTAGGGAAACCATCCTTGAGTCCGTAGCGTTTAAACGCTTTGGTTTCTTCAAGAAAGAGGTTAAGTCCATTTTCGGTATTCACCCAAATGTTGTTTCGACTATCTTGAAATATTGAGTTGATGTGGTTGTTCGAGATACTGTTCTGTGTAGAACTATTATATCTATAAGCTTCTTTTTCTCCGGTTGCCGGATTATATGAATAAAGGCCATCGAACGTGGTGCCTGCCCATAAAATGCCTGATTTGTCTTCTAAAAAACTGGTGTAGTGTAAATTGTCGGGAAACCCTTCAAACAATTCAAATTTGTCTGTGGTTGGGTTAAAGGTCTGTACCCCAAAGGTCGATAGAAAGAAGATTTCGCCTGACCGTGTCTGGTTGATTGCGAAAACAAAGTTACTTCGCAGGCCATGAGCCATATCGGTGCCGTAGTGCTTGATAATCTTATTCGTATTGATATCCATAATATCAATACCATTGTCGAACATACCGATCCAAAGTTTATTGTCAATAGGAAGCAGGCCGTGAACGTTGTAATGTGCTAGAATACCATCTTTCTGTTTCTCAAGAGATGTAAAATTGGTGAAACTATCGTTTTTTGGGTTATATTTATTGAGTCCGCCATCTTCTGTGCCAATCCAAAGGTTTCCATATTTATCGGCGGTGATTTCACGAATCGCGTTTCCGTTAAGTGAGTTCTGGGCTGACTTTGGAAAGTATTTTTTGAATGGCGAATATTGTTTTGATTGGTAGTTGATGCCCCCAAAATAGGTTCCTGCCCAAACACCTCCCTCTTTATCTACGGTCAAACTATAGACGGCATTATCGGAAAGGGCATAAGGGTCATCGTAATTCTTCTTAAGATTACTGTATTTCTTGGTTATCAGATTGAAAATATGCAATCCGGATTCAGTAGCCACCCAAAGTTCGTCGTTGCTTCGCAGGGCAAAGTCACGAACATATTGCTTGCCAGAGGTAAGGAAGCCGATTTCCTGTAGTCTTTCCGAAATAATATCAAAGGCAAGCACGCCATGATTTTGAGTGCCCAACAAAATGGTTCGGTCATCAAGCGAGAAAAGTTCGTTAATGCCAAAAGGGCTACTGGGGCTTGCTTCGACATCTAGGGCATGTCTGATAAATTTGTTGCTTACCTTATCGTATTTATATAAGGTATTCGTTGAACAAGCCCATAACCCATCTTTGGTGTTGATAACATCGGAGGCGTAGAAATTTTCGCTTGCCTCGAACTTAGTATTCTCCTTTTTGTTGGGGTCATATTTAATAAGACTACTTTCAGCGATGTACCAGAGATTACCTTCTGAGTCGCCACTCATGTCAATGATCTGGTTGTTTTCGGTACCTTCTACAAAATCAAAATTTTCCAGTTTTTCGTTATAGGAAAGAAGCCCGTTATCGGTACCTACCCAAATAGTACCGTTTAATTCAAAAAGACTTTCTACATAGTTGCTTCGTAAGCTTTTTGGGTCGTCTTCATTTTTTTGAAATAGCCTAAAATTATATCCGTCAAAACGATTTAGGCCACTTTTAGTACCGAACCACAAAAATCCTTTTTCGTCTTGAATAGAGCTGAGAACCGTATTGTGAGAAAGGCCATCTTCAACTTTATAGTGCTCGAAATAAAATTCTTGCCCGCAAAGCATTGAGGCGTGAAGTAAAAGTAGGGGTAATAAGGTCTTCATTCTCATCAAAATCGGCCGAATATCGTTAAAAGTTAATGAAAAATTCACAACAAAATGTTTCATACACCATACGAAACAGTTCAAATTTAATTATGGGCATCAACATCGGTGATTTTGAACAATTTGTACGAAATAAAGAAACGGGCCTGTATTGCATCTTTTCTTTCAAATTGGTTTCTTTAAAGAATAGTTGTAAAATAATTCATTTGATAACCGCCATGAGACACTCTATTCTTGCCTTTCAAAATGTGAAAAAACTTATTCTTGCCATTTTTACTTTGGCTTTTCTAACGACCAATGCGCAATGGAAGCCGGCCGGCGATAAAATTAAGACCAAATGGGCCGAAAGTTTAGATGCAGAAAATGTTCTTCCTGAATATCCCAGACCGATAATGGAGCGTTCAGAATGGAAAAACTTAAACGGTTTGTGGGATTATAGCATCTTGAAAAAGGGTGCTCCACTTCCTGAAAGTTTTGATGGAAAAATTTTAGTTCCCTTTGCGGCCGAATCTAGCTTGTCAGGCGTGATGAAAGAAGTAGGGTCATCAAATGAACTTTGGTACCGCACAAAATTCAATATTCCGGAAGGGTGGAGCGGACAGAATATCCTGTTACACTTTGGGGCGGTCGATTGGAAAGCTGATATCTGGATCAATGACGTAAAAGTAGGTTCGCATACGGGCGGTTATACCCCTTTTTCGTTTGATATAACTCCATTCATACAAAGTTCAGAGCAGGTTTTGACTGTAAAAGTTTGGGATCCGACTGACGAAGGTCCTCAACCTCGCGGCAAACAGGTGAAAAAGCCAGAAGGTATCTGGTATACTCCCGTAACAGGTATTTGGCAAACCGTGTGGATTGAGCCTGTGAATACCAAAAGCATTGTTAGTTTAAAGACGGTTCCTGATATTGATAATAATACGGTAAGCATAAAAGTTGAAACAGAAGGTACCTCTTACGGCGATATAGTTGAGATTTTAGCTTTTGACGGTGAAACTGAAATTGCGACCGCAAAGGCAAATGTGGATCAAGAAACTGTTTTAAGTATTCCAAATGCTAAACTATGGTCGCCGGAATCTCCTTTTCTCTATGATATACAGGTGAGATTGCATAGCCAAAATAATCAGGTTGACGAGGTCAAAAGCTATTTCGGAATGCGAAAAATATCCATGAAAAAAGATGATTACGGTATTGTGCGCATGCAGCTGAATAATAAAGATTACTTTCAATTTGGCCCCTTGGATCAAGGTTGGTGGCCCGATGGTTTGTATACGGCACCTACCGATGAAGCCCTGAAATATGATATTGTCAAGACCAAAGAACTAGGCTTTAATATGATTAGAAAGCACGTTAAGGTTGAGCCCGCTAGGTGGTATACTCATTGTGATAGACTCGGTATATTGGTTTGGCAAGATATGCCGAGCGGAGATAAAAGTCCGCAGTGGCAAAATCACAACTATTTCACAGGTACAGAATTAAAAAGATCTGCAGAATCTGAAGAAATCTATCGTAAGGAATGGAAGGGTATTATGGATTATCTCTATTCCCAACCTAGTATCGTGGTTTGGGTTCCTTTCAATGAGGCGTGGGGTCAGTTCAAAACAGAAGAGATAACGGAATGGACAAAGGCTTATGATCAAAGTAGACTTGTAAACTCCGCCAGTGGGGGTAATTTTTATCGTACAGGTGATATTGTCGACTTACATAATTATCCTGGGCCGGCCATGTACTTGTATGATGCGCAAAGGGTAAATGTCTTAGGTGAGTATGGAGGAATCGGCTTGCCCTTAAAAGGCCATTTATGGAAACCGGATAATAACTGGGGATACATAAAGTTCAAGAACTCAAAAGAAACTACCGATGAATACATCAAGTATGCGAAAGAGCTCAAGAACTTGGTCAAAGCAGGTTTCTCAGGAGCGGTATATACACAGACGACCGATGTAGAAGGTGAAGTTAATGGTTTTATGACCTATGATAGAAAGGTAGACAAAATGAACATCAAAGAAGTCAAGAAAATTAATCAAGAAATCATCGATACTTTAAATTAATCCTTTGTTAAACGTAACAATCATTTTTTACAACTAGAATCTTATGAGAGAGGTTTTGCCCTTAGTGTTGCTGTTATTGTTTTTCTCTTGTAAGGAAATCGAAAAGGAAGCTGCTGAAAATTCAAATACTGATCTTGTTCAAGAAGATGAACAATCACTCAGCTATTTCACAAACCCGCTATTAGATAATGGTGCGGATCCTTGGACCATCTATCACGAAGGAAATTATTATTACATAAAATCTGGCGGTAACGCTATCACTTTGATGCGAACCGCAGATATTACTGATTTAAGAAATGCAGAGTCGAAGGTAATTTGGCGCGCACCTGAAACCGGCGATCATTCTAGAAATATCTGGGCCCCTGAAATTCATAATATTAATGGGCACTGGTACATTTATGTGGCGGCAGATGATGGCGATAATCGAAATCACCGCATGTTCGTTATAGATAATAGCTCTCCTGACCCGTTCAAAGGTGAGTTTAAAGTAAAGTCTAAACTAAAGACTGACAAAAATGATAATTGGGCCATTGATGGAAGTATTTTTGAGCACCAAAACCAACTCTACTTTATTTGGTCTGGTTGGGAAAATCCCAAGGTCGATGGAGGTGAGGAGATGCAGAATATTTATATAGCTAAAATGTCTAACCCCTATACGATAAGTTCTGATCGTGTATTGATAAGTACTCCAGAACATGAGTGGGAAAGAAACTGGCATTACCCTGGGGTTTGGAAACCGGATGCACCCGTTTACGTTAATGAAGGTCCTCAAATGTTAGCTCATGGTGATAAGGTGCATATTGTTTATTCCGCAAGCGGATGCTGGACTCCCTATTATGCACTTGGTCTTTTGACGATGAATAAGAATGATGATCCTATGAAAAAATCATCATGGTCTAAATCGGAAGAACCTATTTTTCAGCAGTCAAAAGAAAAATCTGTGTTCGGAACTGGACATAACTCCTTTTTCAAAAGCCCGGATGGTACCGAAGACTGGATATTATACCATGCAAATGACACTCCTGTCGATGGTTGCGGTAACAAAAGGTCTCCTAGGGCCCAGAAAATTTCTTGGTCTTCAGATAATATGCCCCTTCTTGGCGAGCCTATAGAAACCTCTGAGAAATTGGTCAAACCTTCAGGATTATAAATAAGAAAATAGTAAGAGTCAAATTTGGATTGTTTAGAGTTTAAGCACGATGCCACCCTTGGATTGGGGTGGCATTTTTTATGTGCCAGTTCTACCATCTCCTTCTTTGAACTTTCTCAATTTAAACAATACTTCAAGTCAGGTAATTACTTGGATGGATTTGATTCTTGTCATCGTTTCAGGATAGGACTTCTCTAGTCATCTCGCGAGACGTTCTAAACCAACCTGAAATGACGTCTTCAGCACAAATTGTACTGATTTCACTTTTATTGATATGATTTGACTTGTTCCATATGGTTGTTAAACCATTTGAAAATCAATTATTTAAATCTTTGTTAATTGATTGGTCTACAATCTGTCTCAAACCGCAACAATTTGTATCAATAGAGGCTCTTCTCTTAACCTTCTCTTAAAATTTGAACGATTTGTATGATAGAATGATACAATCCACAGAGTAATAGGATTCTGAATTCATTTTATTTGATCATTGGCAATTTGTCAAATTTTAAGCTCTATCTCAAATAAATACTCAACTAAAACAACTTAAAATGAAATTATGACACAAACACCTTTCTCAATTTAAGAATCTATCAATTTACTCAACTAGCAAACTAATCTCTAAGCAATCATTCAAAAATGAGAAACAATGAAAAAACCAAAGACTAACATTATCGAGAAGATTCTTGTGTCTGTTTTTCTGGTGTGTGCAGTTATGTACCAAGGATACGGACAAGATGCACCTTCGGTGACGGGTACGGTTACAGCTGCCAGTGATGGCGCTCCGTTACCAGGGGTTTCGATTATTATTAAAAATACAACTACAGGGGTGACCACCGATTTTGATGGTAATTATACTGTTAATGCCCCGGCTGATGCAACTTTGATTTTCAGCTATATCGGTTTTCAAAGATTGGAAGTGCCCGTTAATGGTCAAGCAACGGTCGATGTTCAAATGAACGAAGATGTTGCCGCGCTTGACGAAGTGGTAGTAACGGGTTATTCTACCCAAGACAAAAAGTCTATTACGGCTGCAATATCTACTGTTACCAGTGAAGATTTAGAGAATGTGCACGCAGGTGCATCGGTAAGCTCTGGTCTGGCCGGAAAAATTTCTGGTGTAACGTTTAAAATGCCCGATGGTAGACCTGGTGCCACTGCAACCGTTCAAATACGTAACATGGGTAACCCTCTTTACATTATAGATGGTATTCAATCTGACGTAGGTCAGTTCAATAACATTTCTCCCGGTGATATTGAAAGCATTTCGGTATTGAAAGATGCTGCTGCTGCTATTTACGGGGTAAGGGCCGCCAACGGGGTTGTGGTTGTAACAACCAAAAGAGGTAAGAAGAACTCTAAAAATGTTGTGAATGTCAATGCATATTACGGTGGTCAGAATTGGTCGCGTTTCCCTGATGTTGTGAACGACTCTTATACCTATATGAGCAAAAAAGCGGAAGCGGATTTGAACGAGTTTGGTGAGACACAAATTACTCCTGAAGAATTGGAGCGCTATAGAGTTGGTACAGAACCAGGCTATCAGTCGTTCAATTGGAAGGATTTTATCATTAAGAAAAATGCGCCTTTGTACAGTGTAAACGTAAGTACAACAGGGGGTTCTGAAAAAATCAACTACTACATATCTGGTACCCATCTTAAACAGGAGGCTGTCTTAGGTCCTGAATTTAATTTTGAAAGAACAAATATTCAAAACAACCTAGACGCAAACATTACCGATCGTTTAAAGGTTGGCATGCAAATCAGCGGTCGTATAGAAACTACCGATAACCCCGGTATTCCTGGGGCCGATGATTATTGGTTGCCAAGGTTCGCCATTTTGCGTAACCGCCCATTTGAGCGTCCTTATGCTAACGATAACCCTGATTATCTGAATGATATAGGGCATAACGAAACCAACTGGGCGCTGCACAATAAAGAAATTGGGGGTTATTCAACCAACATCTTAAGAACTATGCAATCGAACTTTAATGGTGAATACCAATTTGGCGGGGTGTTAGAAGGTCTATCGGTGAGAGGTATGTACTCGTACTATATTCAAGATCAAGTATTGAACGGTCACGAATATACCTATGAAGCATATACCTATGATGCTGAAAATGACGCTTACAACGTGACGGGTGGTAGTACCAACCCATGGCGTGAAAGAAGAAATCGCAAAATTGTTAAAAATGTCTATCAAGGGCAGGCTCAGTATAAAAAGGCTTTTGGTCGTGAGCAAGAGCACAATGTAGAAGGCCTTTTCTTGGTAGAAAGACAAGAAGAGCGTGATCAAAACCAATGGATGCGTTCAGTTCCTGAAAACAATATTCTTCCGTTAATGTACTTTGCGAACTTGGTCGAATTCAATGATTTCGATGGTGAATTAGCCCGAATAGGTTATATCGGTAAGTTCAATTATAACTACAAGCAGAAATATTTCTTGGAGATTTCCGGTCGTCAAGATAAGTCTTGGAAGTTTGCCCCATCAAAAAGAACCGGTTTCTTCCCTTCTGGTTCCATCGGTTGGAGGATGACCGAAGAAGATTGGTATGAGACTATCGCTGGAGAAGATGCTTGGTTGACAGAATTTAAGTTAAGGGCTTCTTACGGTATTTTAGGTGATGATGATATCGGAATCGGTGCTTATGATTATTTGCCAGGCTATAACTACAACGTGGGTACTGCCATTTTAAATGGAGAACCGGTAGTAAGTGCCAGAGATAAAGGTCAGATTGTAGATAACCTTACTTGGTTCAAAAGTAAGATAACCGATATCGGTATTGATTTCGCTCTGTTTGATGGCAAGGTAACAGGTTCTTATGATTGGTTCTACCGTTTACGTACCGGTCTTAGAGGTTTTAAGTATGATATACTTATACCAAGTGAATTGGGTTACACCCTTCCTGACGAGAACGTAAATAGTGATTCGCAGGCAGGTTTCGAAGGCGCATTGACCTACAATGATAGTTTTGGTGATTTCAATGTTTCGGTTTCCGCTAACGGATCCTATTCAAGAGGAAAATTTATCGAATCCTATAAACCAAGATTTTCTAATTCATGGCAAGAATACCGAGCTTCAAGTGAAGGCAGGTATAATGATATGCGTTGGGGTTATAATGTAATAGGGGAGTTTCAAACACAAGAGGAAATCAATAACTACACCGTAGATATTGATGGCCAAGGTAACCGCACGCTTCTTCCAGGTGATTTGATTTATGAAGATATCAATGGTGACGGCCGTATAAATGGTTATGATGAGAAACCTATTGGGTATTCGTTCGGTAAACAGCCGAATATCAACTTCGGATTGAACATTAGACTTTCTTATAAAGGTGTCGATATGACAGCAGATTTTTCTGGAGGTTCTGGCTATTCTTGGATTCAGAACTGGGAAACCCGTTGGGCTTTCCAAAACCAAGGGGCACTTAATAAGATATTCTTGGATAGTTGGTCAAGGCAGGATCCTGCAAACCCCAACAGTACTTGGGTGCCAGGAAAGTATCCAGCACTTAGATACAATGCAGGTTATCATAGCAATTATAGGGTTTCTACCTATTGGATGCATAATGTAACTTATTTGCGTGCACGTACTTTAGAACTGGGCTATTCGTTACCAAAACCTTGGTTGGATAAAGTCGGTTTTCAAAAGGCTAGATTTTATGTAAACGGGTACAATCTCTTCTCGTTTGACAATCTTAAGAAATTCGGAATTGACCCAGAGGTAAATGAAGAGAACGGATTGCAGTATCCGCAGAACAAATTTGTTAACGTAGGGGTTAACCTTTCTATCTAAAATTGATCGAAAAATGAAAAAGCATATTTATTTACTACTAATTGCGAGTGTAGCAATATGGAGTTGCTCTAAGAATGACGAAGAGTTTTTAGATCGGCCGTCTACCTCGATTTTAACACAAGAACAGATATTCTCTGATCCAAAAACCACACTTTCGGTATTGGCAGACCTGTATAATAGGTATTATGATTTTGGTACGGTTGAAGACTGGGCGTCTCTAGCCGGTTTTAACGTTGCCTATTGGTCTGAAGCGGGTAGATACCCTGAATTTCAGAACGATGGTTGGGGCTACGGAGCTTGGGGCACTTGGGACTATGCGTATATAAGGGAAATCAATTTGTTTCTTGAACGTTGCTCCGAGGCTACCGAACTGACCGAGGAAGACAAGACCAGATTCTTGGCCGAGGCTAGATTCTTGAGAGCTTCCTATTATTTTGAAATGGTAAAAAGAATGGGTGGGGTTCCACTTATACTTGAATCGGAAACGTATGATTTTAGCGGTGATGCTTCTTATTTGCAGCATCCACGTGAAACAGAAGCCGCTATTTATGATTTTGTGATCAGTGAAGCTGAAGCATTGAAAGATATATTGCCAAACGACGCCAATACCAAATCAAGGGCTACCAAAGGTGCCGTTCTGGCCATGCAGGCCAGAGCTGCACTATACGCCGCTTCGATTGCCAAGTACGGTGCTACAACACCACAAGTTTCATTGCCTGGTGGTGAGGTGGGTATACCGGCGTCAAGAGCCAACGAATATTACACAAAAGCCTTGGAAGCTTCCGAAGCAATCATCAATGGCGAAGCAGGTGGCTACGGTCTTTATACCAAGAAGCCTGATCTTTCTGAAAACTTCTCCAGCATCTTTTACGATAAGGCGAACAACCCAGAAGCTATTTTTGTTGAAGATTATCTTGTAGGTGGAGGTAAAACCCATGGTTATACCATTGTGAACCAACCAAGATTCGGAGCCGAAGAAGAAGAAGGTGGGCGTATCAACCCCAGTCTACAGTTTGTTCAATCATTTGAATTGTTGGATGGTACTTACGCACCACTTGAAAATGAAGTCGGCGGTGCTCCGGTATATTTTGATAATATCGGAGATATCTTTCAAGGTAGGGATGCCCGCCTGGCAGGAACGGTTATCCTTCCAGGAAGCAAGTTCAAGTCTACCGATGTTGATATTTGGGCCGGTGTAGTTTTGGCAGATGGTTCTGTTGTTAGCGGTGATTCAAGAGGTCAACAAAAAGAACTTCCTGGAATGACCGGACAAGTGCAGGTGGTAGGTTTCGATGGGCCAATCGATGGACTCGAGTTCACAGCACAGACAGGTTTTTACATTAGAAAATACCAAGATCCGGCAACTGGATCAGGTAGAAGGGGTACTCAAAGTGATGTTTGGTTCATCAGGTATCGTTATGCAGAGGTGTTATTGAACGCTGCTGAAGCTGCTTTTGAGCTTAACCAACCAGAATTGGCTGCCGATTATTTGAACGATGTTCGAGAAAGGGCAGGTCTTACTATACCATTGACCGCTGCTGATGTTACCTTCGATAAAATAGTACATGAGAGATATGTTGAATTAGCTTTTGAGGGCCTTCATTTCTTTGATTTGAAAAGATGGAGACTTGCTCATGTCATTTTGGATGGTAACCCGATTTCCCCCGAAGAGGTTACCGAGAACATCGGTGTTGCCACTAAAAGAGAAACACAACCGTACAACATCTGGCCTTATAAGTACTATAATCCAGGTGACGCTAATGATGGCAAATGGTTGTACAGAATCAATAGACTTTCCCGAATTACTGGATCCGATAGGTTCCGCTTAGGAAACTATTACTCTGAAATCGGTCAGGGATTGATTAACAATAATCCAAAGCTGGTCAGAAATCCTAATCAATAAAACTAGAAAACTAAAGAACATGAAAGTAAAATTCTATATACTGGCCTTACTTGTACTAGCGGTTTCTGCCTCATGTGAATTGGATAACTTCAATGAACCTGATGCCGATTTTACCGGAAATATTGTATATGAGGGTCAAGCGATACCAGTTGCGAGAAACCAGGTAAGGTTTGAATTATGGCAATCGGGCTATGGTAGCCCAGCGCCTATTGACGTGGCTATAGCTCAAGACGGAAGCTTTAGCAGCCGACTTTTTTCCGGAGACTATAAATTGATTTTTCTACCGGGTGAAGGTCCATTCAGGGCTTCCTCCGATACTCTGTATTTTAATCTAAGCGGAAACAAAACTATGGACCTCAATGTTACTCCTTATTATATGATCCGTGGGGCTCAGTTTTCGCAATCTTCTGGAACGGTAAGCGGCACTTGCGGTGTTGATCAAATAATTACTGGTGCAAATGGCAGGGCCGTTGAACGTGTTACCTTGGTAATCAACAGAACCCAGTTTGTCGATACCAACAGTGGGGGTGAAGGAAGCATTGCCCAGGTCGATGCCGATTTAAGTGATTTGAGCAACCTCTCCATGTCGGTAGATATACCCGAGGATGCCAAAAAACCGGATCAAGACTACATCTTTGCCCGTATAGGGGTAAAGGTGGAGGGTATTGAAGATATGATTTATACACCTGTTGAAAAGTTAAACTTGTAATACATTGCTTTTCCCTGTAATGAAGCGAGAGATGGTGCAAATGAATAAAGGGAAGAGTATCTTAATGATTGGCTAATGTTGAGTTGTTAGTAGTTACTTATCTTGAGGTTTTACCGGGCTTCCGTGGTACGGAGCCCGGTATTTCAATAAAAGACTAGTCTATAAACAATGAATGCCTAACTTAAAGGCAAAAATATAATGATAGGTTTTAGAGCTTCTACATATAAAACTTTCTTTTTGGGCATTTGTATGTCAACCGTCTTATTCTATTCGTGTAAGGAGAAGGTTGAAAAGAAACAAGTTAAAGAAGTAGCCGTTGAAACTTTTTCTAATCCGATAGATGTTGAATTTGGGGATCCATTTGTGTTGGATAATGGCGATGGCACTTTTTATATGTATGGAACGGGTCAAGTTGAAAATGGCTTTGCTACCTATTCATCAAATGATTTGGTGAACTGGAAGTTCGAGGGTCGTATTTATGAAGGAAATACCGAAGCATCTTGGACTCAAAAAAACTTTTGGGCGCCCGAAGTGTACAAATTTGAAAATCAGTATTTCTTGTTTTTCAGCGCCGATGATAAGGATAATCCCAACAATGAACTTGAAAATTTCAAGATTGGGGTGGCTGTTTCCGATAGTCCTAAAGGTCCTTTTACAGATTTGACCGACCAACCTTTATTTGATCCCGGGTATCCTATTATAGACGCGAATGTCTTTAAAGATGACGACGGTAAATTTTACCTTTATTATTCGAGGGTTTGCTACAAACATCCTGTAGAGAGTGAGATTTCTGAATGGGCCAAAAAAGAAGGTCTGTATGACGAAATTGAAGAAAGTTGGGTCTATGGGGTAGAATTGGCAGCTGATTTTAAAAGTGTTATCGGCAAACCCCAATTACTACTTAGACCACCGCTTGAAATGAACGACCGTAATGCCGAATGGGAAAGTCGTTCGGTTACTTCGAAAGAAGTAAATAGAAGATGGACAGAAGGTTCTTTTACCTTTAAAAATAAGGGCACTTATTACATGATGTATTCGGCCAACCACTACGCAGGCCCAAATTATGCGGTGGGTTATGCCACATCTAATTCGCCTTTAGGTCCTTATCAAAAGGCAGATAACAATCCTGTTTTACAAAAGAATATAGATAAGGGCGGCGATGTCACCGGAACCGGTCATAACATGGTCTTATTTCTAGATGGTGGAAAAAAAATGTATACTGTTTATCACGGTCGCACACAGGCAACGGGAGAAAATAGAGTTGTTTTTATTGACCAGATGAATATTGAAGAAGACGGCACTTTGGTGGTCGATGGCCCAACCACGGAACCGATTCCAAGACCATTGCAGAATTAAAAAATACAATCCGAAAGGTAAAAAACTAGTGTTAAAAATTGCAACCTACATATCGATAGTTTTATCAAGCCTTTTGGTCATTACCTTTTTCTCGATGGGTAGTGATGCTAAGTCCCAAACATATAAAGTTCAACCTAAGAAAGACAATAGGCCAAATATTGTAATCATAATGGCCGATGATCTCGGTTTTTCAGATTTAGGTTGTTACGGGGGCGAAATAAATACACCGAACCTAGACCGTCTGGCTGCGACAGGTATAAGGTCTACTTCATTTTATAATACTTCCCGCTGTTGCCCCACGAGGGCTTCTTTGCTCACTGGGTTATATCCACACCAAGCGGGTCTGGGTAGAATGACAATGGATGCAGGTTTGCCGGGTTATCAAGGTACATTGAACGAAAATACGGTTACTATTGCCGAGGTACTCAAAAAAGAAGGGTATCAAACGGGTATGGTAGGTAAATGGCATGTTTCTGAAACGAATGATCTAGGGGGTGACAAACAACTCAAATGGTTGGCTCATCAAGAAAACTACGGCCCATTTTCTGATTTAAAATCATACCCAACCGCAAGAGGATTCGATAAATTCTATGGCAATATCTGGGGTGTGGTCGATTATTTTGATCCATTTAGTTTGGTCAATGGCAACCAGCAAGTAGAAAAAGTGCCCGAAGATTATTATCATACGCAAGCTATAGGAGATTCGGCTGTTGCCTATGTAAGCGAGTTTTCTAAAAAAGAAAATCCATTTTTCTTGTACGTGGCCCATTGCGCTCCCCATTGGCCTCTTCAAGCCCCTGACAGTATAATTCAAAAGTATGTTGATAAATACGAGAAGGGCTGGCAAGCTATTAGGGAAGAGCGTTATAAGAATTTGGTAGAGAAGGGATTGATATCTGAAAATACCCAATTGCCAGAATTTATGTTTCCTGAATTAAATTGGGAAAACAATTCCGATAAAGAATGGGATGTACGCGCTATGGCCGTACATGCTGCCATGGTCGATGTGATGGATAGAACCATTGGCGAGTTAATGAACAAACTCGAAGAAACCGACGAACTAGAAAATACGTTGGTGCTCTTTCTCTCCGATAATGGGGCGAGTTCAGAAAGACCCTCTAAATATGGCCCTGGTTTCGACAGGGCGGGAAGTACACGAAATGGCGAACAGGTTCAATTTCCTGTTAATAAAGAAGTGCTTCCCGGGCCTCAAACGGTTCTTTCAGGTATCGGTCCGCAATGGGCCCATACCGTAAATACCCCCTTTAGGTTTTGGAAGGCCAAAGTTTTCGAAGGTGGTATCAATACTCCGTTTATAGCGTCGTGGCCAAAAGAATTAAAGAATAATGGGGAGATTAGAACAGTGCCGGCCCATGTGAGTGATATTATGGCAACCTGTGTAGATGTCTCTGGTGGTACTTATCCAACAGAATTTGATGGAAGGTCAATAACCCCAACTCCTGGCAGCAGTATCATTCCTTTATTGAAAGGCAAGGCCGACCGACCCACACAAGAAACTTTTTTTTGGGAACATTTCGGTTCTCAAGCACTTCGTAAAGGAGATTTAAAATTGGTAAGGTTAGATGCTGGTCAACCTTGGGAACTCTATAACCTATCAAGCGATAAAACGGAACAGGTCAATTTGGCCGCTAACCATCATAAAGAAGTAAAAGAATTAGCGAAAGAATGGGAAGAACTGGCTAGCAAATACCAAGTTTACCCTGCTCCAAATTAAAAAAGGATAATTATGAAACTGAAATTATTTGCTTTAAGCATTTTGCTAACGGTAGTTTTTTCATGCAAACAGGAAAAGAAGCAGGATCAACCGGAACAAGAAGAGGCCACTGAGGTTATGGAGGCCAGAGCCGGAAATCTTAATGCCGGGGCTTTTGACACAATTGTCGATGGTGATCAAGTAAAACTCTATTGGCTTAAAAATGATGATATTGAAGTGGCTATCACCAATTATGGTGGAAGAATAGTGGGCCTATTTACGCCGGATACCAAAGGTGATAGGGTAGATGTGGTCATTGGGCGTGGCAGTGTCAAAGAATATATCGATGGTCCGGAATCTTATTTCGGAGCTTTGATAGGAAGAGTGGGCAATCGAATTGCAGGAGGTAAATTCGACATAGATGGCAAGAATTACTCGGTAGAGACCAATAATGGTAAAAATGCCTTGCATGGGGGTCCGAACGGTTTTCAAGATAAAGTTTGGAAAGTACAGTCTAGTAATGATACTACGTTGGTATTGAATTATTTGTCGGAAGATATGGAAGAAGGTTTTCCTGGGGCTCTAGATGCGAAGGTAACCTACCACTTGATAAAACCGAACACCCTAAGAATTGAATACGAAGCGGTAACCGACAAGCCGACCATTGTTAACCTTACCAATCACGCTTATTTCAATTTGAATGGAGAGGGCAGTGGTAACATTTTAGATCATGAAATGATATTGTATGCCGATAAGTTTACTCCGGTCGATGAAACCTTGATTCCGACAGGAGAGTTGAAAGAGGTAAAGAACACTCCTTTTGATTTTATAGAGCCTCATAGAATAGGGGAGCGAATTGAAGCGGAAGATACTCAGATTAAATATGGAGGTGGCTACGATCATAATTTCGTTCTTAGCGATGAAACGAACAATTCTTTAAAGCAGGCCGCTACGGTAGTAGGCGACAAATCAGGTGTGGTTATGGAAGTCTTTACCACCGAACCTGGCGTGCAATTCTATAGTGGTAATTTTATGAATGCAGAGAATAAGTTAAAGTCGGGCGCACGCGATGAGCATCGATCCGCTTTCTGTCTTGAAACCCAACATTACCCAGATTCACCTAACCAAAAGAATTTTCCGACCATTAGATTAAACCCGGGAGAAGAGTATCATACTATGACTGAATATCGTTTTTCCACAAAATAAAGTACCTACCAATGAGATATAGCATTTCTTTTCTATCCATTTTTATCGGCATTCTTTTTAGCAGTTATGGTCAAGATTCCTCGGTAAATCCTTTGTTGGCTGATCCGACTATTTTTCAGGAAGATGGTACATATTATTTATATGGAACCACCGGAGATCCAAAAATGGGAAAGGATAAAGGTTTCTTGGTCTACACTTCCAAAAATCTAGTTGACTGGCAAGGTCCCTCTGGCCCGTCAAAAGGGTTGGCCATGAGAAAGGGAGATGCATTTGGTACAAAGGGCTTTTGGGCTCCACAAATATTTAAGTACGACTCTAAATATTATATGGCCTATACTGCCGATGAGCACATCGCATTGGCTACGTCGAGCCATCCTTCCGGTCCTTTTAAAAATAAAGAAAAGAAAGACTTACAGGCTCCCTTAAGGCAAATAGATCCCTTTATTTACTTTGATGATGACGGTAAAAAATACCTTTACCATGTAAGGTTGACAGAGGGTAACCGAATTTTTGTGGCTGAACTTGAAGACTCGTTAGAGGCCATAAAACCTGAGACGTTAAAGGAATGTATTTCTGGCGAATTGCCTTGGGAAAATACGTGGGATAGCGAATGGCCCGTAACCGAAGGGCCTACTATTTTGAAGAGAAAAGGAATTTATTACATGATTTATTCGGCGAATGATTTTCGTAACCCTGATTATGCCGTTGGTTATGCCACTAGCGATCATCCTTTAGGCCCTTGGACCAAATCTAAAAACGGACCTTTCATTACCAAAGAGATTTTAGGAATCAATGGAACGGGCCACGGCGATGTTCTAGAGCATGAAGACGGTTCTTTGTATTATGTCTTTCATACCCATTTTGATGATTCAAAAGTACAGCCGAGACGCACTGCAATTGTCAAATTAGTATTTAGCGACGGTGACGAGGGGTACGAAGAAATAAGCATTGATAAAGATACATTTAGGTTTTTGCAACTTGAGGGCAAAAAATGATTAATAAGAATATGAGTGAAAAAACTAAGGTGGCGATGGTGGGCTGTTTTGATACCAAAGCAGAAGATTTCGCCTACCTACATAGTTGTTTGACAAAAGGAGGTGCTGAGGTAGTTTCAATTAATACGGGTGTTTTAGGTAGTACCGACCAGTTTCCTGTAAATTTTGAGGCTGATAAGGTTGCTGAGGCTGCAGAATTGAACATCGCAGCATTGAGGGAGGCGAACGATAGAGGAGAAGCTCTTATTGTCATGGGTAAAGGTGCAGGACAAATTCTGGGAAATCTTTTCCAAAAGAATGAGATAAATGGAGTTATCGGAATGGGCGGTGGTGGCGGTACTTTTGTTGCTATAGAAGCTATGAAAACCCTACCATTCGGTGTGCCAAAACTGTGTTTGAGTACCTTGGCCACTAAAGATTTATCGGAAAAGATTGAGGATAAAGATATTGTTCTGATGCCTTCAATTGTTGATGTAGCGGGTCTTAATCGCATAAGTAGGGTGTTGATCAATCAAGCCGCAGGTGCCATTTTAGGAATGGCCAATATGGCGCCTTTGAAAGATAGCGATACCAAAGGCAGTATAGCCCTTAGTGTATTTGGTAACACAACGGTATGTGCGAATAGGGCTTCTGAAATCTTAAAGTCGAAAGGATACGATGTTCTGGCTTTTCATGCCGTAGGTACTGGAGGCAAAACGATGGAGTCTTTAATGGAGGAAGGTGTTTTTGACGCCGTACTTGACCTTACGACCACTGAATTGGCTGATGAGCTGTGCGGGGGAATCTGTAGCGCTGGTCCCCATAGATTAAAATCTGCCTCAAAAATGGGCCTTCCACAAGTGGTGGTTCCTGGGTGTATTGATATGGTGAATTTTGCCGCGAAAAGTACGGTTCCTGAAAAATACCAAGACAGGCATTTGTTCTCATGGGCCCCCGATGTAACCCTTATGAGAACGAATAAAGAAGAGAACGATATACTGGGCAGGCAAATTGCTGAAAGGTTGAACAGTTCAAAGAACGCCGTTACCGTTGTTCTTCCCTTGAACGGATTATCTAAAATAGGGGCTAAAGGCGAGGTGTTTTATGACGCGGAGGCCGATAAGCAACTTTTTAAGTCTATATGCGAGCATCTAGACCCGAGGATAAAAGTAGTTGAGGTAGATGTAAACGTAAACACTCCGGAATTTGCCGAAGTGATAACCGAAGAGTTGTTGCTGTTATTGGATAAATAAAATTGAAAGTAATTCAAACAAAATATAAGTATAACCAAAATTAAATATTGAAGTATGCCTAACAAATGGACGGGAATAGGTAACCCTTATACCAAACAAGAAGTAAGAGACCGTTTAAAAAAGGTTTTAGATCAAAACAAAGCTATTATCGGTGCAGGAGCGGGAACTGGTATCAGTGCCAAATTCATTGAAAAAGGTGGCGCCGACCTTATCATTATTTACAATTCTGGTCGATTTAGAATGAGCGGGCATGGTTCTACCGCAGGTATGATGGCCTACGGCGACGCCAATGCCGTAGCTATGGAAATCGGTGAGTTCGAGGTATTACCGGTAGTCGAAGAAGTGCCGGTTATCTGTGGGGTTCACGGTAGTGATCCAAGAAGAAGAATGTGGCATTTTCTTGGTCAAGTGAAAGACATGGGCTTTTCCGGAGTCAATAACTTTCCTACGCATTCAATTATCGATGGCCATTTTAGAAACGTTCTGGAAGAAACAGGAATGAGTTTTAAAAAGGAGGTGGCCATGGTCGACTTGGCTACTAGAATGGATATGTTCTCTGTGGTCTATGTGGCCAAACCCGAAGAAGCGGTTCAAATGGCCGACGCAGGTGCAGATGCCATTATTGCCCACGTAGGTACTACTGTCGGTGGTTCGATTGGTGTAACCGATGCAACCGTTTCTATGGATGCTGCTCTTGAACGTACCCAAGAAATAGTAGATGCTGTTAAAAAAGCTAATCACGATACCTTCTTTTTAGCACACGGTGGCCCAATTAACACTCCTTCTGATGTTAGATATGCCTTAGATCACGTTGACGGTTTACACGGTTTTGTGGGCGCTTCTTCTTTGGAAAGAATGGGGGTTGAAGCTTCATTGACCAATTTGACAAAAGAGTTCAAATCGTTAACCCTTTAGAAAATAGAACATGTCCGATCAATGGAAATTTGTTAAGGAAGAAGATTTAATGTTCGAGGAAACCGTTGGCAGGCTCCATTATTGGCATTACCACCCTGAAACCATGGCAGGCGCACAGTCTTATATGGTCAAGGTGGTAGTGCCCGAGGGCATGGGCCACGATTTTCACAGGCACCCCAATATGCACGAAATACTGTACATACTTAAGGGTAGGGCCGAACAATGGATCGAAGATGAAATGCAATATCTAGAGGTGGGTGATTCTATCTATATAGATAAAGATGTGGTGCATGGCACTTTTAATGCAGGTAAGGGTGATCTTGAGTTTTTGGCCGTATTATCGCCACCAGAGGGCTGGGAAGCTGGTACGCTTGATGTGAGCCAACAAGAACCCTACGCCAGTTACCGAAAAAAATAGACCAAGGGCCTACCTGAATGGCCTACTTACTAATCAAGAATATAGAAGAATGATAAAATTTAGATCTGGCCTTTTTTTGGCCATTTTGGGTATGGGGCTCTATTCCTGTGCCGAAACGAAAGAACCGCCACCGCCTCTTACCTACACGGGGGAAAACCCTAAGGTACAAGATCCACTGAGTCCTGAAGATTCACAAAAGCACATTCAGTTACCGGAAGGCTTTAGCGCACATCTTTTTGCTGCCGAACCGAATATTATCAACCCAATAGCCTTTACTTGGGATGAGAAAGGAAGGCTATGGGTAGTGCAGTCAAAAGATTATCCCCACGACTTGGCGAATGATGTGGGCGGTGACCGCATTACCATATGTGAGGATACCGATGGTGACGGCAAGGCGGATAAGTTTACCGACTTTGCTACCGAACAAAGTTTGACCACCGGAATCGTTTTGGTGAAGGGGGGAGCTATTGTTTCCCAAGCTCCTGAAATGGTCTTTTTGGAAGATACCGATGGGGATGATAAAATGGACAAGCGCACCGTTCTTTTTGATGGCTTCGGTACGTTTGATACGCATGCAGGCCCGTCAAGTTTAAGATATGGTCTTGATAATAACTTATGGGGTGCTGTTGGATATTCCGGATTTGAAAATACCTTCGGTGATAAGAATGTCAAGTTTGAAAGAGGTGTTTATCGCTTTGGTCAAGATGGTTCTTTTCTAGAACCCGTGGGTCAATTCGATAATAATACATGGGGAATGGGCTATAACGAGAATTTCGAAATTTTCGGTTCTACCGCCAATAATAACCATGCTTGCTATGTAGGTATTCCTTTAAAGCACTATGAATATTTGGAGAAACTTCCCTCTTGGGCCTTAAATGCCGATTTTATTCAAGGCCACTATGAAATTTCTCCCGTTACCGACATACCCCTGCAACAGGTCGATGTTCGTGGAGGGTTTACCGCGGCTTCCGGGGCTAACTTTTATACGGCAGGCAACTATCCAAAAGAATATAGAAATCAAATGTATGTAGCAGAGCCTACCGGACATTTGGTTCACATTGCTAAAATTGTAAAAGATGGGGCGGGTTATAAAGAGGTCGATGGCGGAAATATCTTTGCCAGTACCGATGCTTGGACAGCCCCTGTATTTGCTGAAACCGGGCCCGATGGTAACCTTTGGGTTGCAGATTGGTACAACCCCGTTATTCAGCACAACCCCGATAAAAGGGGAATGGACAATCAAATATGGAATGCCGACAAGGGTGAGGGCAATGCTCACATCAATAAATTAAGAGACTATGGTCATGGTCGTATCTACATTGTAAAATACGATGATAAGACAGATGATTCCATTACATCTTTAGACGCAGGTGATAACGAAGCTCTTCTGGCCGCTCTAAAAAGTGATAATCTTTTCTGGAGGATCACGGCGCAACGCTTGATTGTTGAAGAAGGTAAAAAAGAGCTCGTAGGTGAATTAATTGCAATGGCCGAAGATGGTTTAGGGCAGAATGATGAAATCAATGCTCCTGTTCTGCATGCTTTGTGGACCTTGGATGGTTTGGGAGCTTTTGATGGGGAAGATGCCAAAACGCAAGATCTTTTAAAAAAGGCACTTGAAAACGGAAGCTTTGCCGTGAAAAGAGCAGCTATGGCCTTGTTGCCAAACGATACAGCAGGTAGTGAGCTACTTGCCGGGTCTAAATTATTGACCGATTCGAATGCCCAAGTAAGGTTGGCGGCTATAGTTAGGGCATCTGAACTTCCTGAATCATCAGGACTTTATACTGCCATGGAAAAGTTGGCAGCTGATGCTTCCAATAGTTCTGATAAGTGGTTGAATGCAGCTACCAAGGTATACTTTAGAGAACTGAATTATGAAACTGTTGACCCCGCCGTGGTAGAAATGATAGTTCCTTCTGCAGAAGACCGTGCCTCGCAATGGTTGTATACTACTTCAGATCCTGGAGGTGATTGGGTATCGGAGCAGTTCGATACCTCTAGCTGGAAAAAGGGAGATGCCTTCTTTGGGGGTAAGGCCATTGAAAAAGCTAAATCACTTTGGGATTCAAATGACATCTGGTTAAGAAAAGAGTTTCAATTGAATGAAGTAATTGAAGAGCCGGTCTTGAAGATTGCCCATGACGATGACTACGAAGTTTTCATCAATGGAGAGAAGTTGATGGCTGAATCGGGCGCCAGTGGTCAAGCATATAAGTTTATCAAACTTGATGAGGCCAAAAGCAAATTGTTCAAGAAAGGCAAGAATGTAATAGCGCTGCACTGTATAAATACGGGAGGTGATCAATACATCGATATGGGTATCGGTAAAGTAGGTGAGACCAAGGCCGATGTGGTCTTTGATCTTAAAACGGTTCCTCAAGAGATGGCTTTTGACCAAACCGAACTATTTGCCAAGGCCGGTCAAACCATAGAAATCAAATTGAAGAACATGGATCAGATGCCGCATAACTTGGTGGTTGTAAGACCTGAAAGCCTTGATGCTTTTGGACCTCTAGTAGACGAGTTTGTGGCTACGCCGGAAGCGGAAAAAATGGGTTACGTTCCTAATTCACGTTATGTCTTGGGTGCGACCACTATGCTTGCCCCGAATGAAAGTGATTCCATAATCATCAACTTACCGAACAAGCCGGGCCGATATCCTTTTGTGTGTACATTTCCTGGGCACTGGAGGTTTATGCAAGGGGTCATTATTGTAACGCCCAATGGCGAAAAAGAGGTTCAGGTTACAGGGGCATAACCATGTGAGAGCGATATATAAACAGAAATAAAACAGAAAATGAGAAACATACTATTAGGTCTTGCTACATTGACGATGGCCGTCGGTTGTAAGACGCAAGAACTGCCAAAAGAATATGCTACTGATGCTGCAAAGGGGCATTACATAGCCAATAATAAGAAGGCCAGTAAAATTGCTATTACCGGAGGAGGCGGATCCCATGATTTTTTAAAGTTCTTCGGAAAAGCTGATGGAAAAATCTTGAGTGACAATGGTAGCAATACGGTGGTCTATTCAGAAGATATGGCAGAAATAGCTTCTTTGGTTCCAGTTGTTGATGTGCTTATGTTGACCAACAATAAACCGTTGAGTGCCGAGGTTAAGGAATCCATTTTTTCCAATGTAGAAAGTGGTAAGCTTGATATGCTTATTTACCACCCGAGCACATGGTACAATTGGGAAGATTGGCCCAAATACAATAAAGAGTTGGTAGGTGGCGGATCACGCTCACATGAAGAACTGCAAGAGTTTGAGGTGATCGTTACCAAACCGGAACATCCTATTATGAAAGACGTTCCAGCTACTTTTAGAATTGTAGATGAACTTTATCGTTGGGAAAAAGACCCTGCCGGAACTGATGTCGAGGTCTTGGCCATTGGTAAAGGTTTAGAGTCAGGTGAAGAATTTCCTGTGGTTTGGGTAGTGAAACATCCAAAGGCAAAAATAGTTGGTAATACGTTGGGGCATGATGAAAGGGCTCACGATTTACAGGCGTATCAAACTTTATTGAAGAATAGCCTTAATTGGTTGAATAAGTAAAATTGGCTGGAATGGTAATGTTGGTTAAAAAGTTCATATGCTTGAGTATTTGTTGGATGGCATTTTCAATGCATGCCCAAATACAAATTCAATTGCCGAAAAATCAAAAGGCGAATAAGACCGATGTTACCAGAACAAAAGAAGGCTTGTTGTTATCATGGCCATTAAAAAATGGCTCGATTGCAGAACTGAATCTGAATTTCGATAATGACAAGCCTTTATTCAGTGAACTTTCCATTCTAGACAGCGGAAAGAGGACTAGTATCGCTGAATCAGCAGACCCTGTATTTCTGCTCAATGAGGGGAGCCGAACGCTTAAACCAGAAAATGGTTGGACTATTTTTTTCGATAAGGTACATACCCGCCCCTATAAATCTCATTTACTTAAATTAGAGAAGAAAAGTGTTGAGGTATCAAAAAATGCTAATAGAACCGTTGTTTCTATTTCTGAGATAACCTCACCGTCTTTCAGCGGAAAGCTCGAGTTGACCATCTACAATGGTATTCCACTTTTTAATATAGCTGCCGTAATTTCTACCGATGAGAATGCCAAAGCTATTTTGTACGATGCGGGTTTAACATTTGACAGTGCAACCAACGTTTCGTTTCTCGATAATGCAAATTCAAGATTTAAAACAGAAGAGGTTCAAACCGACTCTGCAACCAATAAGGCGGTCAAATTTAGAACTGCTCTTGTACATGGCAAAAAAGGAGCGCTAGCCATTTTTCCACCACCACATCAGTATTTCTATCCGTTGGATGAAGCCTTTAATCTCAAATCGGTCTGGTATGGTAAGAATTATAGAGATATGGTGGGTAAGTTTGGTGTCGGTATCAGGCATGAACCTGATGGAGACAATAGGTTTGTACCATGGTTCAATGCGCTTCCGAAGTCGGAACAACGACTCAATTTCTTTGGTTACCTAGGTTCTGAATCTCCCGAAACGGTCTTGGAAGAAATCAAGAAATTCACCAATGGCGATACCTATCGTCCGCTAGAAAATCATAAGACCCTTTCAAGCCATTTTCACAATGAGTTTATTATGAACGTAGTCAGGGCTGGCAAAGAAGTTCCTGAGAAACCCGAATTTGTTGATGTCTTTAAACATATGGGGGTTGATATCGTTCACTTGGGCGAATTTCATTATACGGCACATCCACAGGGGCCCGATAGTTTGAGATTGCAGGAACTAAAGGCTTTATTCGATATGGGAGAAAGATGGTCGGATGATGAGTTTTTGCTGTTGCCAGGTGAAGAACCCAATGAGTTTTTAGGAGGTCATTACATGGCTTTTTTTCCGAAACCCGTCTATTGGATCATGGCCAGAAACGAAGAACAACCCTTCGTAAGTGAAGTACCGGATTTCGGAAAGGTCTACCGAATTGGCAATAGTGACGAAATGTTGAAGTTATTGGAATTGGAAAACGGATTGGTCTGGACGGCCCATCCAAGAATAAAGGGCTCAACGGGTTACCCCGATGCATACAAAAACGAAACTTTTTTTAATTCGGATCGCTTTTTGGGAGGTGCCTGGAAAGCCATGCCCGCAGATTTGTCTAAACCCAAACTTGGTTTACGTGTGCTTGACCTTTTAGATGATATGAATAATTGGGGACACCAAAAAAAGGTATTGGCGGAAGCCGATTTGTTCACAATATCATTTGAGAACGAAATGTATGCCCATATGAATGTCAACTATCTTAAGATGCCAGATTTGCCTAGTTTCTCGGAAGGATGGGGCAATGTACTGGAACAACTTAGTCAGGGCAGTTTCTTTTCTACAACTGGGGAGATTCGCATACCTGCCTTCAAGGTAGATGGAAAAGAATCGGGAGAGTCTTTACAATTAAAGAATGGGAAAGCTAAAATAGATTTGGAGTTGGATTGGACTTTCCCTCTAAACTTCATTGAGGTTATCTCAGGTGATGGCAATTCGGTTTTTAGGGAGCGTATTGATGTGAACCACACTAATGCCTTCGGAACTGATAAATTGAGGCAGAACTCAAAAATAGGAAATGGGTTCGTGTTGAGGTTTGGGACGTAGCTGCCAACGGCGCTTTTACCCAAACGGTTTATTTAAAGAACTAGATAGGTTTGCCTGAGCCGTTAAGAATTATTCCCTGACTTTTTTCTTGGTGGTAAACCAACCAATTACTTTGTTCGAAAGTTCCGCTGCTATTTCAGGATGCTTTTTTATAATAGTAGCGTTTCGTTTCTGTCGTCAGAATAAGGTCATGAATTCGTGATTTTCTAGAATTTTCCAATTGCGATTACGATGAAGGAGAAGAAATTGAACATAAGAAGAGTTCACTTCTTTTTTTGGATGACGTTATCTTTTAAAACCTGCTCCATGACCGATTTTCGGTAGTTCCTACCTATAGGTATGGCTTGCTGGTTGTTCAACAATAGTTGATGGTTTTCTACGGTGACTATTTTGTTTGAAGGAACGATGTACGATTTGTGTACGCGTAGAAACTTATCGGAATCTAGATACTCTTCAATTGTTTTTAGTGGCATCAAGGTCATGTGTCTTTCACTTTCCGTCTGTAGGATGACATAGTTTTCCAATGACTTTATGAACACCAATTCATCCAATATTATTTTCTGGTATTTGCCATCGCATTTCACGAAAAAATAATTGGGTTCCAAAGGGTTTTCTTGTTGCGAAGGATTGGTTTTGCCTTGGTAATGACTGGCCTTTCCAATGGCTTTAAAAAAGCGGTTGAAGGTGATGGGTTTTAAAAGATAATCTATGACATCAAAGGCAAAACTGTCCAATGCGTAATTGGGATAGGCCGTGGTAATGATAACCATGGGCAGATTGGAGCGCGATTTTAAAAATTCCATTCCTGTTAAATAGGGCATCTGAATGTCCAAGAATATTAAATCGACCTGGTTTTTTAAAAGAAACTGATCCAATTCCAGAGCATTATCCAAGGTCGCCAATAGGTTTAAATGTTCGAGAACGCCGATATATTCCGCCAGCACTTCCCGTGCCAACGGTTCGTCATCAACGATTACGCAGTTTAGTTTGGGCTCCATAACAGCTTAAATTCTACTTTAAAAACGTCTTCCAGCTCCTCAATTTTAAGAAAATGGGAATCGGGATACACCAAATTCAACCTGCGTTTGATGTTTTGAAGTCCTATTCCTTTTTCCGAGGCGTGTAATGTTTTAGTATCCTTGGTATTTTCCATGGTAAAATGCAGCCGCTCGTTGGTGGCCAAAAGGTTCATCCTTATAAAGTTCTTCCTTTTTTTTCCTTTGGAAACATGTTTAAAGGCATTTTCTACAAATGGAAGCAACACAAACGGACTCAATTCCTTTTTTTTGGTCGTTTGATTGTCAATTTTATAGGAAGTGCTTACCTGCTCCGCATCTAATCGAAGCGATTCCAAATCAATAAAATTTTGGATGAACTCCAACTCCTTTTCCAAGGGAATTTTATCATCATCACAGTCATACAATTGATGGCGCAGCATATCAGAAAAATTGGCTAACGATTCCGAAGCCAAATCTGGATTTTTATGAATCAAGGCAAAGATGGAGTTGATGGTGTTGAACAAAAAATGCGGATTTATTTGCGACTTTAAATATTTGAGTTCCGTCTCCAAACTGTCTTTCTCTACTTGTAATCGCTTATTCTCGGACTGCAACCAGTTTTTGCCCAGTTTTATGCTCATGCCCAAGGTCATACTGGCCACGGTGGTGGGTAATGCCCACACAAAGAAAATTTTAAAAAATTCATTGGTGCCAACCCCATACATTTCTTCAAAAGTCATGGGCGAAAGCCAGTCCGCAACATAATAACCACTGGTGATTATGGCATTGCAAGCCAAAATAGTGGCAACTACCAAAAGTAAGTAGAGTGCGAACCGCCTGCGGTATAGAAATTTGGGAATGAGGTAGTACAGGTTAAAATAAACCCCAAGCATTTGAAAAATAAGGTAGAAGTAAAACTTGACCGAACTATCGGTAAAGTATAGGTAATCATACACCCCTTTGAGGCTTCCAAAATTGATGATGAGCCATACCAAATGATAGACAATCCAAAAAGGAATATGGTGCAATTTGTACCTAAAAATAAACTGGATTACGCGCGATTGCTGCATACGATGACATACTTCAACCCTACAAATTATTCAATTTGGGCGAGCTTCAAAAGCAAATTGACCAACGGTTTCATATAGATGACGAATGATATATTTGGCTTTGTTTTTTGAGAAATTGCTATTCTTCAATTTTTGACTGTTTTTGGTCAACAACATTCTTTTCAGAAAGGCTTGATGTTTTCATTTGACGCCAAATACGTCTATATGAAATATTTGGCTTGTCGCTTTTCGTTGTTGTTTTCTTTGTTTTTAGGATTTTATGTACAGTCACAAATTATGGGCACGGTGGTGGACCAAAATGAAAATCCCGTGCCTTATGTGAATGTGGTGCTGTATCAAGCTTCGAATGACAAATTGCTCACGGGAGCAGTTACTAACGAAGACGGATTTTTTTCTTTTATTTTTGATATAGGAGGAAGCTTTAGATTGGGATTGAGTAGTTTAGGATACGAGGATTACCGTTCCGATGTTTTTGAAATGGAGGTGAATGGCCAAAAGGATTTCGCAAGAATAACGCTTCTTGAAAACACCAACCAATTAGATGAGGTAGTTCTGTCCGCACGAAAAAACTTAGTTCAGAACACCAGTTTTGGTAAGGTCATCAACGTACAGAGCAGTATCATGACTCAAGGAAGCAATGCGTTACAGGTGCTGGAGCGTTTACCAGGAATTCTTGTGGATAGAAACAACAATCAATTCAATCTAAATGGGCAAACTGGCGTAACCATTTTGTTCAATGGGCGCAGAATGCCTTTGTCAGTTGAAGAGGTTATGGAATTGCTCTCAAGTACTTCCGCAGAAAACATTGAAAAAGTTGAAATTATTACTTCACCTAGTGCAAAATATGATGCTGATGGTGGGGCAGGGGTATTGAACATTGTTTTTAAAAAGAATGAATACGAAGGGGAACAACTCAGCTTAAATGCTTCGGTTGGGATTGGAATCAAACCAAAGGCCAATACCTCACTGCAATATGCTTTGGGCAAGGGCAGTTTTGCATTCAATGCCTCGTACAGTTTTATGCACAATCAGGGGAAGAATGGCTTTGAAGGTGAGGGAACCCAGAACATGCCTGTTTTGGGTGGACAAAATTTTGCTGAATTCGCAACTTACTTCAATTTCACCAACAATACCCACAACCTGAATACTGCCTTGAATTACCAGCTCAATACGTCCACTGAAATTGGAGCTGATTTCTCGTTTATGCATGGCAACAACAATACGGTTTCCAAAATCAACAATCGACGGCAAATTGAGGGTGAGGAGCCTTTTAGCTCCAAATTGACCAACATCGGCAATAGTGACAAAAACAATTTCATTACTTCGGTTTATATGGCAAGCCAGCTTTCCGAGAAATCAAAATTGAATGTTGATGCGAGTTTTTTGTCCTACGGAAATGACAATCCAGCTGTGACCATCAGTAGATATTTTGACGAAGATGGAAATCCCATAAATCCAGATAACGAAATTTTTACCGAAGGTAACCGTGGGCAAAGCAAATCAAGTATTGGCCTTGGTGCCATAAAAGCAGATTATGCGCTGGATTTATATGAGATTCTACAATTGGAAATTGGAGCAAAGGCAAGTTATGCCAAAAATGAAAACGATAGCAGTATTGAAACCAATGTCGATGGAGAATGGCAGGTGGACCCACGTTCGCAAAGTGTGATTTCAAGTGACGAAAAACTATGGGCGGCTTATTCACAAGTTGCAATTTCTTTGAGTGAAAAAACTATTGTACACGCTGGACTACGCTTTGAAAGTTGGCAAAGGACCATAGATAATGCCACGAGTGATTTTAAAATCAATCAGTTATTTCCCTCGCTATCGTATGACCATAAAATTGGGGAAAATAGCTCCTTGGCTTTGGCGTATCACAAACGAATTTCACGACCAGCATACAACGATTTGGTGACCAGTTTGTATTACAATGACCCTACGGCCATTTTCACGGGTAACCCGTTGCTCAATCCCTCAATTTCAAACACACTTCGAGCAGATTATACAACCAGAAACTTTAGTGTTGGTTTTTCGCTGCAAGATGAAAAGGACCCGATTTTGAGGAATCAATTCAGTTCTACCGCTGCCAATGATATTTTGATTATTTCCCCTCAAAATGCCGAATATCAAAAAAGTGCCAATCTGTTTGCAAGCACAAATTTTTCTTGGGTTAATTGGGCAAGATTTACACTATCTAGCACTTCTTCCTATCGAAAATACAAACTCGTGCATGTGCCAAGCCCTGTAGAGAATTCCTATCTATTTCAAAGCCTGAATTTTAACCAGACCGTTGATCTGCCCCAACAATGGAACATGGAACTTTCGGGCTGGTACAATTTCCCTTCCTATAACGGTTCACACAAAACACAAGGTTTCGGCATGGCCAACTTCGGATTGTCAAAAACCTTTAAAAACAATAGTGGCACCTTAAAATTTACGGTGACCGATATTTTTCAATCCTTCAAAATAAACACGCACAATGGGTCCCTTCAACCCATAATTTTTGATATCGATACTAAGTCGGTCTATCGGGATGAATCCGCTTTTTCACGAATTTTTATGTTAGGCTATTCCAGAACTTTTGGCCAAATGAGTGGACGGAAAACTCGCGAAACGAAAGTGAAAGAAGAATTGGAACGGGTTGATTAAGAAGGCACTTTTTTAAGGTACAGAAAGTCGACTAGAAAGCAATTTGTGAAGCCTTTCGAGGATTGATAAGCTTTCCAGAGCTAGTATTGGTTATTCCCTGACTTTTTTCTTGGTGGTAAACCAACCAATTACTTTGCTTGAAAGTTCCTTTGCTATTTCAGGATGCTTTTTTGCAATATTGGTTGTTTCGTTTCTATCGTCACCCAAATGAAACAATTCTTCCCCAGAACCATCTGCATTGACCAAAAGTTTCCAAGGGCCTCGTCGAATGGCTAAGTGTTGGCTTTGATGATGTGGTTGTTTAGGTCGGTTGAAGTGTTTGTTACGGCCAAAATCCCACATCAAATCGGTAGTTCTCTCTTGTGGTTTTTCTCCTAAAATCGCTTTACTCATATCCTCGCCACTGCCCTTATAGTTTTGAGGTATTTCGGCCCCTGTAATGTAGCTGATGGTGGGCAGTAAATCTACGGCGCTTAACACAGTTTCACTGTCAACTGTACCTGCTTCGATTTCATTAGGCCAATGAGCCAAAAATGGCATTCGCACACCACCTTCATACAAACTGTTCTTGGCTCCTCTCTGGCTGTTGGTCCTAATTTGTTCAAAAGTAGGGTAGGCACCGTTATCGCTAGTGAAAATGATGAGCGTATTATCGAATATTTCTAAATCTTTTAAGCCTTTGATCAATCGACCGATTTGTTTGTCGTATTCCTTTAATACCTTAACGAAGGCTTCTTTGCTCGTCCAAGCTTGTTTGTCATCATAATAGTTCTCGCTAGGTATCCAGGGGTCATGCATATCATCTGGCCATAGATTCACAAAGCAGGGCGATTTTTGGTTTCTGGAAAGAAAGTCCAAAGTTTTGTCTACGAAGTACCCTGTTCTTTCCCAACGTTTGATACTGTCTTGTTCACTCCATATCCAATTCGATGCAGTTATCAACTTATCCGGGTCAGGACCTTCATAGGTAGTTACATATTCATCAAAACCGTACTCCGTAATTTGTGGGGCATCGTCTACATCTCTTCCTCCGCCCAAATGCCATTTACCAATGTGTCCTGTTTTGTAACCCGAATTTTGGAGCATTCTCGCCATTGAAGGCCATTGTGGGTCTAAAAAATCGTATTGCTCGTGTTTTTTGTTCCCTTCTCGGCTATGTAAGTATGTGTTGATGCCAAGCTCCGTTGGAAAAATACCTGTTGTGATAGCAGCCCTGGAGGGGGAGCATACAGGCGATGCGCTGTAATAGTTATTGAACTTGACACCCCCGGCGGCTAGAGAATCTATATGCGGTGTGGTTACCCAACCACTGTTGTAGCATGATAGATCGCCGATGCCCATATCATCGGTATAAATAATTATGATGTGAGGCCTGTTCGACTGGGCAATAGTTTGATTCACTAATAAAAAAGAAAATATCAGCACAAACGAACAAAGTATGTTTTTAGATTTGATCAAGCGATTAGTTTTAATGGCAATTGAACTTATCTTCTCGTCTTAAGTTTAGTAGCGTAATACTCGCCAATCGCAAAACCTTCATCTTGACCGTTGGCGATAGCTGGCATGTAATGGATTCCTCCATAAAAACGACTGATGGCCGCCTCGTTAGCGGCATCCCTAAACGATTTAAAATGACGAGTAGGCAGGCCGAACTCTTCTTCTGTAGAATCTGCAAATTCAAAATTCTCCCCGAAAAGTTTGGTCAAAATAATAGCCGCTCCGGAAGATACGACACTGTGACCACTAGTATATTCTGGAAATGGAGGGGTTTGGAGTACCGGTAACCAGTTCGGGTCGATATATTGATTGATGTAAGTTTCTGGCCTGATGACCGAACTGCGGTATTTTTCATCCCAACAACTGATGAAGCAATCGGCTAGGGTGACCGCCAATGAAGCATAGGCTTCCGCTGATTCTATGGCAGAGGCCTTGGCTTTTTTGCAGACCAAAGAGGTGATGTTCATCCAATGTCCATTCGGTGATATCTTTTTGGTGGCGAACATAACATGCCCTCTCACGTTCATTTTAAAGGGGTTACAGTCCCAAAAATTAGCAATCTCATTCTCTTCGGGCGTGTTGTTTTTCACTTGCTCATAAACATCAATGACATCTTTGTAAAACAAACTGGTACTGTCACGTGAAAAAGCTGGGGGAGCTACAGGCTTAAATTGCTCTGCAGAGTCGATCATAAAGGTTCTAAGTTTGTTCCAGTTGGGTTCAATGGCCTTCATGTAAGCAGGAGGCGTAGGTTTCCAGTAGCCTTCGCCACTTTTGACGCTATAATCGGGCATTGACCTTATCTGGGAATATTTGTCTTTTGCGGACCATTGAAGAACGTGTTTTGCTACCATGTCTCCGTAGGCAATTGAATTGTCGAATATTTTCTGCGGAATACCATTTTCTTTGATTTCCTCTAACAATTCCTTTTCAAAAGTATCAATGCGTTCTTCGGAAATAACAAAGGCCTTACCTGTAGTAAGAACGGCGTGAACGGCTGCTAAGGTAAGGTCGTATTTTTTATCCTTATCCAAAGAAGGGAGGGCTTCAAGACCATGAAGCTGGCCGGCCATTGACACATATTTTTTATTATCCTGAATAAGGGTTTCGTAGGCAGCTACCGAAACATAAGCATACGTTCTGCTGGTCACGGGGGGCGAATATATATCGTACACCATTACATCGGTAACCTGCTTAACGGCCCGATGCAAATAATCGGCTTCTTCACTGGCAGAAAGTTTCTTGTAATTGACCGGAGGTTTGGAAGAAACGGTCAGCATCATTAAAATTGCCAATAAACTTAATCTTTTCATTTGTGGGGTTTTGTCTTTAAAACCGCCTAAGCGGTGAAACTAGTTCTTTAAAATTGGGTTAGGAGGAATTCTGACTATAGGGCCTCTCTTTTTTCTCCTTTAAAATTGGTGATGGTAATTTTGGTAGCACCTTCTTCTAAAGGAAGCGTTCTTGAAGACTGCGAAAGGTAGCTAGACCCATACTGAAATTCTACCTTTCTGCGACGGCCATCTTTAAACCAAATATCGGCAGAAAAATCGCCGGGTTGAATATGTACCCACTTCTTGGTTTTATTTGAATTTTTTTGCAGTACAATAAGTTCATCTTGGTTTTGGGTGGCAATATAAAGGTCTTTCTGGTCGGCTATGTGTACCCTGGCCAACCCTTTGGCATCACCCTTTACATAAAATCCGGAGTTTTGTAACTGCATGGGTTGAAATCCTGAATTTTTAGAACCCAATAAGCAAAGCCCATTAAAGGCATCGTGGCGACCGCTGTAGGGATCCATTCCGTAATCGTTGCCGACCACAAGTATATCTAAATAACCATCTTCATTGATATCTTCGGCCATCATACCATAAATTGGGGCCGCTTGTGCTTCATTGGGCAAGGGAGACATGGCGAATTGACCATTGCCCTTGTTTTCAATAAAGGAGGTTCTCATTTCGTTGGCCTCTAAAATGATGGCCCCTTCTTTTTGGGCTTCCGTCCAAAGTTGATCCATGTCGGCCATACCGTATGAGGTATAGGTAGGAAATTTTTTTCTCATGCTGACTACCTGACCCACCAAATCGTCACGTGAAGGTATCGGATAAGGTTTGCGTATTCCATCGTCGCCCATCATATAACAAAAAACGGTTCCATCAAAAGATCCATTTTTATCCATGTCTTTGGCAATGATGGTCATCGGTTCTTTTGGGGTAGCTTCGTAATTTGTGTTGAGCCCTAAGTTTCCGGCTACATAGTCCATGTCACCGTCATTATCAAAATCGCCGGCTACTAAGCTGTTCCACCAGCCTTTGCGGTCTTCGATGCCCGTTTTTATTTCGACCAGCGAGTCTCCGGTGTTTTTGAAAAAGGTGATGGGCATCCACTCACCGGCCAAGATAAGGTCTGGTTTTCCATCCATATCAAAATCGCTCCACACTGCATCCGTAACCATTCCGATGCGTTTCAATTTAGGGCTATAAGTCTCGGTTACATCAACAAATTGACCGTTGTCATTACGGAATAAGAAGCTTTCCGGAGCTTGCGGATAGGCCGCTGAAACTACTCTACCACCTACAAAAAGGTCAAGGTCGCCATCCGCATCAAAATCAGCGGCTTTTACACAAGATCCATTGGTGAAATCTTTAGGAAGGTTGTTGGCCCGAGTAAAGTAACCTTTACCATCATTAAGAAAAAAGCGGTCATTACTGATTTCGTGCCTTGCTGGTATTTCATAGCTGCCACTAACTAGGTAAAGGTCTAGGTCGTTATCGTTATCGGCATCGAAAAAAAGGATGCCCATATCTTCATAAAGAATGTCTTCTTTTTTGGAAAAGCGATTGGTATCTTTTGTAAATGTACCGTCACTATTTTGCATAAAGAACACTCCCGGGTTATCGGAAGAACCACCAATATATAGGTCATCATGACCATTGCCGTCAATATCGCCCACGGCAATGCCCGGCCCGTATTGACTTAATTTATGCGGAATGGTTGGCTGTATATTGAAGTCTGAAAAGTCTGTTTCTTGTGGGGTGTAAACCAATTGATATTCGGAAGAAGCGTCCGTGAAAATAGAATTGTTAAATGAAGGCTTACTTTCTTTAGTGGATGTCGCATTCGAATAATTAAATGAAATCTGGTTTTCAACGAGGTTACTTAAAACTTGCGACTTTCCATCGGGCCACTGTACCCGCAAAGAATCAACCTGGGCCGCGTTGCCGATACCTAGATGAATTCTGGAATCACTGGTGGACAGATAACCTCTGATGGGGTAATGCTCAAAATACTGCATTTTACCGTTAGAGTATACCTTTATGGATGCCCCATAACCATCAGGATTGTTGGCCGGGCCTTTAATGGATACCGATACATGCCCGTCTGAAACGTTCAAGGTATTTTCATAGACAAATGCGTTGTCATTTATATTGTTTACTAAAACATCAAGGTCACCATCATTGTCAAGGTCGGCATAGACCCCGCCATTAGAAAATGACTTTTGGTCTAGCCCCCATTTTTTAGAGGTATCTTCAAATTTAGAACCATCTATATTTTTAAAGGAATAATTAGCCAATTTAACCACCGGTAAGCGGTCGGTCATTTCAAGAGTGTAACTCTGTGCCCCTGCTGTTTGGCCACTTTCATAGGCTATGTAATCAAGGTCAGTAACATCTTTAGGCAAACCATTTGTGATGATGAGGTCTTTATAGCCGTCATTATCAAAATCCGCAGCAAGAGGGCACCAGCTCCAATCGGTTTGGTAAATACCTGACATAAATGCCTGATCGGTAAATACGGGGTGGCCGTTAGGGGTAGGCCCGCTGCTCAACTGAAGTACATTACGAACATATTGGTGATTGTAGCTGTATTGTTGGTTGTTGATGTAATTGTAATACTCATTACCGCTCAGCATTCGTTTTTTACGAAGATTGTTCTCAGGAAGCATCTCCAACGAAATAACATCGGGAAAGCCGTCATTGTTAAAATCGACTACGTCGGTACCCATGGCGTTCCATGCCGTGTGCTTGAAATAGTTGTCTAACTGATTGGTAAAAGTGCCATCTTGATTATTGATATAGAGCAGGTCGTTCGATACAAAATCGTTAGCGACATAAATATCGGGCCACCCGTCTCCGTTAAAATCACTGATGTTCGCAGCATGCCCCCATCCCTCTATAGTGATTCCTGCATTTTCTGAGACATTGGTGAACGTTTGGTTTCCGTTGTTTCGATAAAGGCGGTCTGTATTTTTTGCAGAACCGTCGGTCAATTTCGCCCGATAGCGAATAGGGGTGCGAGGATCATAAATTTCATTGGTGACCAGATACATGTCTAAATCACCATCTTGGTCGTAGTCAAAAAAATAGCCTTGTGTACTATATCCATCATCGGCCAACCCATAAGATTTGGCCGACTCTTCAAAAATGGGAATTCCCTTCTTGTTCGTGCCTTTATTGATATACAAGAGGTTGGTTCTGCGTTCGGGGTCATTTCTAAATGAAGCCGCGACATAGATGTCTAGCCAGCCATCGGCATTAATGTCGACTACAGAAATTCCCGTACTCCAATGTCCTTGCCCATCAACGAGTGCCTCTTTAGTAACATCTTTGAAATTAAAATTCCCTTGGTTGAGGTAGAGTTTGTTTGAGACCATGTTGCCGGCAAAATAGGCATCAATAAGTCCGTCATTATTAAAATCGCCCATACCAATTCCCCCTCCATTATAAATATTGGCCTGGTTGAGAATATTGAGGGTATCGCTTTCTGTCAATAAATTATTGAATTCAATTCCGGTACGGCTTGCCGGATGCAGTTTGAAAAGTGTGTTGCTGTCTTGAGACCAAATAAAAAATGGGGCCAGCAACAAGACCATTAGTAGTCTGAGTTGATAGTTAGTTTTCATTAGTTTGAGTTTTCTTGTCAATAACAGGTGGATATAAAAAATCCTGAATTGGCAAAAATTGGTAGTTAAATTGAGAAAAATAAAAATAGCTTTTTGGCATCAATAGGTACTTTACAAATTGATTCTATTCCTCAACAATTTGATTCAACATAATAAAAATGGGCTTTTTCGTGTCATTTTACGGGTGAGTCCATAGCTAGTTACCGCCAAAAGGAGTGATTCTGACAAAGAATTTAAAATTTAATTGAAAACCCAATAGGGGCTTCTGACGTCTATGGCATATGGGTTTAGGACCACATCGATACCCCTATTTTACACTTAAAATGATAGCCTTCACATTATTTTAACATTTAAGACCAAACCGCTGTATCAATCTCTCGTAGGTATTAGTGTATTAACCTTAAAAACAGATTGCCATATGAAAAAAAATATAGTTAGGGTAGAACCTATTGGTAAATCAACAAATCGCCGACGATTTCTGAAATTGGGAGGTTTAGGCGTTGTTGGAGCGGGGCTTTTGGTAGCCTGTAGTGATGATGATAATGGTATGGGTATGATGCCTGGTCCTGACCCTGAACCGGATCCAGATCCGGACCCAGACAAAATTTTTGATTTAGGGGAAGGAGATTTGGGCGTTCTTAATTATGCTTATGCATTGGAACAGCTCGAAGCCGATTTTTATACAAAGGTTGTGAATTCGTTCTATGGCAATATTTCTGATGAGGAAAGACAAGTACTTACCGATTTATATTACCATGAGGTAAACCACAGAGATTTCTTCAAGGCGGCCATTACAGCTGCTGTTGATGGTAATACCGATTTGGTACTTCCTACTTTGGAATTCGATTATGGTAACCTCGATTTTGGAAATAGAGAACAGGTACTAACTACAGCCAGTGTTCTTGAAGATACCGGTGTTGCCGCTTATAATGGGGCAGGCCGTTTGATTGCTGACCCAAATTATCTGTTAATTGCAGGTAAGATTGTTTCGGTAGAGGCTAGACATGCTTCGGCCATACGTACGCTATTGAATCCGGGATCGGCAGACTTCGCCGGTGACGATTATGTAACCGCAAGTAACGGACTCAGTGCCGCTCTTGACCCTTCAGCCATATTGGCTGCCGTGGGCGATACAGGTTTCATTACCACGAAGTTCACAGCTAACAATTTACCTTAAACACTAAAAGAAGAAAATTATGAATATTATAAAATTTTTAGATGGATTTACGAACGAATCCCTCCTCAATAAAAAGGCTAGTAGACGAGATATGTTTGGTTCTCTCGGCTCTATGGGTAAGAAGGCAGCCCTTGCGGCAATCCCGTTTGGTATGGCTGCAATGCCCAAAAGAACATTTGCCCAAGAGTCAGGCAATGACCCGGTCAGTGCCCTACAATTGGCGTTAACCCTTGAATACTTAGAAGACGAGTTTTACGATTTGGCCTTGCAATCAGGAGTTTTGCCTAGCGGTAGACCAGAAACGGTGTACATGCAGATTTCTAAACACGAGCAGGCCCACGTTGATTTTCTGATCAGCGGATTGGAAGGTGCAGGAGTAACCCCAGTTGAAAAACCGACTTTCGATTTTACGGCAGGTGGTGCCTTTGACCCGTTCAACGAATATGGAGTAGGGCAAGAAACCGCCTATGCACAATTATTGGCATTGGCGCAAGCTTTCGAGGACACTGGTGTAAGAGCCTATAAAGGGCAAGCCGGTAATCTGCTTGGTTCTGATTTTCTAACTGCCGCATTGCAAATACATGCCGTTGAGGCCATGCATGCTTCGGAAGTTAGAAGGTTGAGAGGTCTTAAAGGATGGATTACCAATAATGAAAGAGGTGACGGAATGCCAGAAGCGACCCAAGCCGTTTACAATGGTGAGGAAAACGTTACTCAAGGTGGGGTAGACGTTACTACACTTGGTAGTGATGCCGCTTTCAGTATGGAAGCATCGACCGAAGCATACGATGAGCCACTTTCAGGTGATGATGCGGTTGCAATAGCAAGCCTTTTCATTGTAGAATAACGAAGAATATAAAGCAGCTCCTTTTATAGAACCCTCTCTCGTTTCGAGAGAGGGTTTTTTAATTGGTGTCCACCAGGTATTTTCATTTAGCTTGAGTCATATTTTCTGATTAACTGGAACATAGAAAGAAGCAGCACGTCGTATAATTCTAAAGTTGTAAAAAATCTTCTTTTTAAGATAGGACTCAAGAAGATTTAAAAAAAATGTGTAGAATTACATTCTATTAACAAGTTGCTCCCGCTTAGATGCTATCTGAACATTCAAGAATTTGTAAAGCGACTAAATAATTGACATTCAATCACAAATGATGTAATTATTTCAGATTTTGCTTCGTAATAGGAAAGACGAGAACCACTTTTGAATAATCCTCCAAATTAAATACCCAACTAACTTATGAATAACAGACTAACGCTACTTATTACCGTTTCAGCTATTTTATTTCAAACGTTTTCGTGCAAAAATCAAAAGGAAAAACCAGTACAGGAAGAAACAAAGGAAATCGCTTCTGTCGAAGAGCAACTTTACCGACCTAATTTCCATTTCACTCCAAAAATCGGTTGGATGAACGACCCAAATGGTATGTTTTATCTTAACGGAAAGTACCATTTGTTTTATCAACATTACCCAGACGATAATATTTGGGGACCTATGCATTGGGGCCACGCCATAAGTACCGATTTGATTAAATGGGAACACCTTACAATAGCCTTATATCCCGATGAGTTAGGGTATATTTTTTCGGGTAGCGCTGTGGTCGATTATGAAAATACCTCTGGGCTTGCCAAAAATGGAGAGACACCCATTGTTGCCATGTATACGTATCATGATCCCAAAAAGGGTGATGAAGGCAAGATTGATGCGCAGACCCAAGCGATTGCTTACTCTTTAGATGAAGGAAAATCATGGACGAAGTATGATGGAAACCCGGTAATAGAAAATCCTGGCATTAGAGATTATAGGGATCCAAAGGTTACTTGGGATGAAGAACGCCAACAATGGGCCATGATATTGGCCGCAGACAGCGAGATGATGATTTATACCTCAAAAAATTTAATCGATTGGACGCTAACGGACCGATTTGGTAAGGATGTGGGCAGTCACGACGGTGTCTGGGAGTGTCCTGATTTATTTCCGATGACAATCGAAGGAACCGATGAGGTGAAATGGGTGATGTTGGGCAGCATCAGTGGGGGAGCACCAAATGGAGGAAACGGAACTCAATACTTTATCGGAAATTTTGATGGTGAAAAATTCACTTTAGACGACTCTTTTAAAACAGCACTTGCCGAAAAGCATGACTTTTGGATTGATTTTGGAAAAGATAATTATGCCGGGGTAACCTGGTCAAATGTTCCAAAGGAAGATGGGCGTAAAATATTTATAGGTTGGATGGTCGATGGTCATTATGCCAATCAAGTACCGACCACCACTTGGCGAAGTAGTCAGAGCGTACCTCGCACCCTTCGATTGATTTCCGAGAACGGAGTGCCCATGCTTAGGTCTGAACCTGTTGACGAGGTTCGGAACTTTATTGATAAGAGTTTTGAAGAAGAAACAGTTTCGATAATAGAAGGTGAAGAGAAGATTTTAGGAGGTGAAGATATTGATTACTCCAAGGCCCGTATTGCCTATACTCTGTCCTCAATCGATGAAATATCATACACATTTAAGTTATCTAACGAAAAAGGGGAAGAGCTTCTTTTTGGTTATAACTCCGATGACAAGCAATTTTTTGTCGACCGAAGAAAATCGGGGATAGTAGATTTTCACGATGAATTCGCCGAAAAAATATCAGTAGCGCCAAGGTTATCGGAGAAATCAGTTCATGATGCCGAAATTCTTTTGGATAAAACGTCCATTGAATTATTTTTTGATGGAGGCTCTACGCCCATCACAGAAATTTTCTTTCCAACGGCACCTTACAATCAGTTGTCCGTAATATCAGAAAATGGAGAATTGATTTTGGAAGATTTAAAAATCGACCAGTTGAAATTTGATTGAAACAAAAAACCCCTCATAAAGAGGGGTCTTCTGTGATCGCGGAAGGATTCGAACCTTCGACCGTCTGCTTAGAAGCCGCTTTAATACCAAATCTTGCAAAAACCAAAATCGATATAATTTATTGCTTGTCAATGTGTTACATTTATTTTGACCTCATTTGGAATCAATTGGAATCAATCATTTGTTTGCAAATTGTTTGCAAATTTTTTTGCTAACTTGAAGTAAATGAGAACATATTTGACCCTTTTACTGGATACAAGAAGAGCAAAAAAAGATGGCACCTACCCTATAATTTTTCGCCTCACCCATTTGCGAAAAACAACATCCATCGCAACTGGTTTTTCAATATCCGAAATATTTTGGGATCATCAAAAATGTTCCATTAAAAGAAACTTCCCTCGCACGGAATCCATTGCCCGATTGAATACGCTTTTATTAAAAGAAGAAGCTCGTGCAAATGACATTCTCAACAAACTTTCTGATCAAGGTAATTTAAACTATTTGTCAATTGTTGAAGTGAAAAATCGAATCACAAGAAACAGTACCTATGAATCCTTTTTTGAATTTGGGAATTCTGTAGTTGAGGATTTAAAGGCGGCACACAGATATGGGACGGCCAGACATTATAAAGGCATTTTATCGGTCTTGAAGACCTTCAATAAGGGCAAAGATCTTAAGTTTAATGAAGTGAATTACTCCTTCATAAAGCGCTTTGAAAAATATCATTTAGCAAAGGGAAATAGTTGGAATGGATTATCTACTTACTTACGCGGCTTACGAGCACTCTTCAATAAGGGTATAAAAGCGGGATTAATTGAAAAGGAAGCCTATCCTTTTATGAATTATACCATAAGACAAATTCCAACCGAAAAACGAGCTTTGGAAATTGAAGATATTAGAAAGATTCTAGAATTGGAAATTCCAGAGGATCAAGCATTGTTTAGATATCGAAACTATTTCATTTGTTCCTTTTTTCTCTATGGTATGAACTTCACGGACATGGCCTACCTCCAAGTAAGCAATATAGTGAACGGTCGTGTTAAATTTCGCAGAAAGAAAACGGGAAAACTATATGACATAAAAATAACCGGACAACTTTCAGAAATCTTGAACAGTTATTTGAAAGGAAAGAAAGCGGAGGATTACATATTTCCTGTAATAAAACGAGAAAATCCTGCTAAACAGGAACGAGAGATTAATTGGGAAAGGCAGCGTTATAATCGTGGGTTAAAAACAATTCAGGAGTTATGTGGAATTGAGCAGAAGCTTACAACCTACGTTAGCAGACATAGCTTTGCTACACAAGCTATGCTCCACAACATTCCTTTGGAGGCCATTTCTGCCATGCTTGGACATAGTAAGCTGAATACAACTCAAATCTATCTCAAATCGTTGCCGACTACTATCCTGGATGACTACAACGAGAAGTTAATTGAAGCTATCTAAAGTTATTCACGACAATTTAAGGGTGGTCGTCATGACTGGAAGAAATCGCAACTTACAACAATCCAAAAATCAATATTTTACACTTGTCCTAAAAACTGGTTAACCGAACTCTAAACTGTCTATAAAACAGTAAATTCAAAGGCAAAACTTATGGGAGTTTTACATTACTAAGTTACGTACTTTTCTTCAGCCGTTTTTAGCCCAATTGTAGCTCTATGGGATGAACTAAAATTTTCTGTTCCCTAGAAGTTTACCATATTCCTTTAAACAGTCTTTTTAAAGTTATTTTAGATAGTTGGAAATAATTGCTAAGCTTTCCGGGAATTATAATTAATTTTTAAATCAAAAACTTCACTGTAGGTATTTCGGGAACAAAAAAATCCTTTCTAGAAAAAAAGATAACTACCTCAAATTTTCTATTTGCTCTATCATTTTGGCCATCGCTTCAGCATACCTCATCATCCCATAATCATTCGGATGCGTTCCATCCACAAAACTATCTTTATCAAGATTAATGGAGTCCTTCTTTAGGACATAAATCTGATTCATTTTTTGGGCAAGTAAGTTTTGATAAGCCCTTTGGGTAGCAGCATTCAATTCAGTGTATATAGTTTGTCTTCCCAATTGCATTTTACCGTCAGAGTATCCTGCATGTTCGACCAGTAAAATGGGCGTATTTGGATGTGCTTTTCTAATAGTCATGACTGACTTTATAATACGTGATTCAGCCTCTTTGAAGCCTAAACCTTGTCCCGAAGTAAAGTTCGCCATACAATCAAGCACAAAAACCCATGCCTCATTTTTTGTAACCATCTCAATAATTTCTGGTTCTAATCGACCATTCCCAGAAAATCCGAAATTGATGATTGGCCTATCAAGCTTTCTACCCAAAATTGTGGGCCAAGCCATCCCAGGCCGACTTGCACAAGCCCCTTGAACAATCGATGTTCCGTAAATCACAACTGCCTTTTTTTTCGATGGTTTTATAGACTTTAAAGAGGTGTTTTTCGAAATCCCAATATTTAACCATTTTAAGGTATTATAAAGGGGTAAGTACAAGCGAAAAGTGCGCTCTCCTTTTGCCAAGGGCTTAATACCAATAAAGCGATAGGTAATCGTATCATTAAAATCGTAATTTCCCCGTACCCATTCCCATCTTCCTTTATCCTGTGCATATAAATCTAGTCCACTTACTCCAGTAGTAGGCATATGAGGAAAATTAAGTTTGGCTTCAACCTGGTATTGAATGTCTATTTCCTCAGCATCAGTCTTAAAATCGAGATAAAGGCCGGCGGAGTTTTTAGAAAGTAGCCAAAGTGCTTCCCTAGTTTTCGCTTGCATCCTGTCCGGAAGTCGATGAAATGGGTCGATACCAGTAGTATGCAATTGACCTTGTATCAATAATTCTGAAGCATCATACCAATTTATGTTTTCCTGACTTAAAGAATCCTCAGAAATTAGGACAACAAGTCCAAAAAAAATCAAGTTAAAAACTTTCAATTGCACATTATCTATATACTTATTTGCCAAATAATGAACTTTGCTCATTCAACGTTTATTTTGAAGGTGGAGGCAGGCAAATTTTCTGAATTTATAAGGTTTGCGTCAGACCAAGGCTGCCATGCATAGTACAAAAATTTAGGCTTTTCATTGACTTTTATGAGTATTTTATCATTCTTTACGAATGCCTTTAAAGGTTTTTTCCCATCAATAGAAAAGCCCCGAACCGCTTCTCCATCAGATGTTGTAAGTTCATCGGCATACTCAAAGGAAACAATTATTTCATCATTTGTGAAGACTGCCTTTTCGGGAAGTGGTCCGGAAGGAACTAAACCTTTGTGACCATATGTACCATGCAATGCCCATCTAGCTAATCTTTTACCAACTTCTCTTTTATTGGGCGGGTGAACATCGTGTATAGCACCTATATCCGAAGTGACTGCCATGCCTCCATTTTCAATTTCGCTCAGAAGCAATCGTTGTTCATTTCTAAAAGCGGGCCAGTATTGGGATTTGTAGTTGACAGTATCTATGGATGACAGCTGCACCCAGTAAAAAGGCATTACAGGATTACCCCATTTTTGCCGATAATCAGAAACCATTGAACGTTGTAGCTCTCTATATTCCTTTACACGTTCAAACTCTTGGGCATTACTCTCACCTTGATACCAAATAATTCCTTTAATAGGCATAGGAAGTATTGGCAATATACCAGAGGTAAATGCAAATCCTGGTTTAAAAGCGTGATTAGGCCCCATATTATCATTTACAACACCAATTGAATCGCCCACATTTTGGTACCCCCTTTCTCTTACCCAAATAGGAAGTGATTCATTTGTGAGCCAGTTCCCTTGAACTTTTGACTTGAAGCTTGGCAAACGCCTAAAAATGTCAGGACTGATGAACGTTTCTATTGGAGCACCACCAATAGATAGGTTGATAACCCCTATGGGTACTTTTTCACTTTCCATTACGTGTTTACCAAAATAATAGCCCACTGCACTCATTGTTCTTATAGATTTTTCGCTACTATACTCCCATCTACCGTTATAAAAGTTTTCTTCATTTAATCGTTCCATGATGCTATCATTAAAAGACTTTCCGAATAAATTTTTGCCAGAATAGGTTGGATTAAAAAAACGTAGCTTAGGCAAGTCCGAATTTTTCATTTCCTCATTAAAATAAATCTCGTTTTCCATAGGCCACTCCATATTGGATTGACCAAGGCATAACCATACATCACCTATTAGTATATTTTGAAGTACAATCTTTTCTAGTCCATGACTAATTTGTAGTTTTTGGGCTACCTTGGTGGCCTTCTTTTTTTCAAAGTAAATATTCCATGTTGAATCGCCACTGACTGTTGTTTCCCTAGTTTTATTTAAAAATTTAATCTCAACCTTTGTATTGGGATTTCCTTTACCCCAAAAGTGGATAGGGGCATTCCGCTGCAAAACCATATTTTCAGTAAAAATATCAGGTAAACTTACTTGGGCCTCTGTGAACTGGATAATTAAAGTACAGGCACATGTAACTAGACATCTTATCATCGTTTTTCGTCGTTTAGAAATAAACTAAAAACATAACCCAAAACAAAACAAGAAACCACTCCAAAAAAGGCATAAATGAGGAAACTGATTTCTGTGTACACACTGATATACCATATCAGAATTGCACTAAAGGCAAGGCCTATTAAGGTTCCCTTGGCATTGGCCCTTTTTGTGAGCATTCCCAAAAGGAACATTCCGCCCAAGCCCCCAGTAAAAAGTCCGAGATAACGGTAAAACTCATCCCATAATGATTTGATGTTGGAGTTGGACATCCAGAGTGCCAGTATCATTCCAATCAGACCAGTTAGTACAGTGGCGGTTCTGGCAATGGACAACAGTTTCTTGTCGGGTATATTTGGACGAATTCTTTTATAAAAATCATTACAAAAGGCAGTAGATACAGAATTAAGACTACTACTGATACTACTCATTGCGGCGGAGAAAATACCTGCGACCAATAGCCCAGATACCCCAATTGGAAGTTCCCGAACTATGTACCAGGGAAAAATGGAATCATTGTTTGAGAGTGCCGGTGAAAGTCTATCCGGCATTTCTGTGTAAAATATATACAGAAGTGTTCCCAACCCAAAGAAAATTATAGTGGCAGGGAAGGTTAATACTGCATTTGTATAAAGTGTTTTTCTTGAATTTTTGACATCCTTACTGGTAAGATAGCGCTGAACTATAGTCTGATCCGTACCTTGCGTTACCATTGCGGAAGCCAATCCACCTATTACAACCGTCCAAAATGTGGCCTCCGTAAAATCAAGGTCCATGTTCGCAATATTGAACTTATCATTATCATAAGCATAAGTCACCATTTCCCCAAATGAAGTTTGAGTGTGAACCAATATCCAAACTACTGCTAAAATACTGCCGCCGAGCAAAACGATGACTTGCATTACATCTGTCCAAATAACCGCTTCTATCCCACCAAAAGTAGTGTACACAATACACAAGACGCTCATAATCAGAATACTTATATCCACAGGTATACCGGTCACAATGGAAATAGCCAAGGAGGGTAAAAGAAGTACGATGCCTATACGACCTAATTGAAATAAAATAAAAGACAAGCTCCCAAAAACCCTTGCCGTATAATTAAAACGCTCCTCTAAAAATTGGTATGCCGTAGTTATGTTCAGTTTGTTAAAGAAAGGAATAAATAGAAATGCTATAAGCGGGGTGATTATTATGGCAGTCATGTTTAGCATAAAGAATGACCAATCTGTAACAAAGGACTTAGCAGGAATTGCCATGAAAGTAATCGCACTCAACAGCGTACCAAAAACGCTTAATCCACTTGCCCACCATGGTATTCGACCACCTCCTACAAAATAATCCTCTGTGGATTTTTGTTTGTACGAGAAATAAACACCGATTAGGAGTGATAATAAGAGGTAGCCAGCAAGCACCGCATAATTAACTAGACCAAATGGGTTTGCCGCATCAGGCACCAATATCTTTTGCACTTTTGGCGTACGAACACCGGGAGACATCTCCCCCGAGACAATGTACAAGGCATCCTCAATATTAAAGGAAAGTGCCGTAACCGGTAAAGGTAGTGGCAAAGAATCATATATAAACCATTTCTTGGTAATCGTGTTGTAAGCCAATATTTCGTTGGAAAAACCAGGATGATTATTAAGAATTGAATCGCGACTTTTTGTCAATTCAACTACTATAGACTCATTGGTTTCATTCTTTAATCTTTCGCTTAAACGTTCCAATTTATCAAATAAAATTTCATCTGAACCGCCATATACCAAAAGATGCATTGATCCGGAACTTTGCGCTATACCGCCCATCACCACCCGAGGCTGTACATTAATACTTAAAATTCCTTCGTCCTGCCAAGAACCCTCTTCAAAATCGTAGGACAGATAGTTTTTCAAAACTTTCGACTTTTTTCCCAAGACTTGATTTCTACCCCCAATAACAAATAATTTTCTGGAATTTTGAGTGTCTTGAATTGCTACGGTATGCAGCGCTCGTGGCGGTCCCGGAAAACCAGGGAGAATTTCCCATTCCATTTTATCTAGCGAAAGTCTGAAAAAGGAGTTAGTACTTCTTTCGGAATTTTTGCCGCCAATTACATAAACGTAACCATTTTCGACCACCGCACTTGTATAGGCTAAAGGTTCGGGTAACTCAGGGTAGTTAATAAATCTTATATTTTCAGAATTGGAATCATAGGACATTAAATACACCTTGTTACTTGTATTCCTGCCGTTTTCACCACCTATTATCATAACCCCCTCAGGCAAAGACACGGAAGCACCGTATGCTAAGGAATCCGGTAATTTTTCCTCGGCCAAACTCCACGTATTATTCTTAAAGACATAAATACCATTGTGCCACACCTTTTCACCTCCCATCCAGGGAAGTCCTTTAGGGAAATTAGCGCCTCCCGCGGCCAATAGAACATCATTATGTACTCCCCCAACCATTCCGGCATAGCCAAGGGAAGCGACTTCGTCTCCTACTTCAGAAAGGGAAGGCAGTTCCTCTATTTTAAGTTTTGATGATTCCTGAGCGATAGTTCCCAAAAAGCTCAGGACAAAAATTAGTAAGAGAAAAGTTTTAAGTTTTTTCAAGGTCATCCTTATTTCAAATTTGGTTCTGTTGCAAATATCAAGCCGTCTGCCTCTCTCATTCCTAAGGGTGTCTTTTCAACGGGTATGCATGTAAACATCCATTTCCATGAGGGTTTGCCTTGCGGTATCTTAAGCAACAGGGTATTCCAACCTTTTTTTAATGTTATGGTGGTTGGTTTCCTATAAAAATAATCCTCATCCAAAAATGGAATTTCATCGGTTTTAACACCAAGACCGGGTTGTTGCCATTTTGGTGGTTTTATAATTTCCCCATTGACCCATACAATGGATTCCGTAGTGTGCCATTGACCATCTATGGGAAATGGTCCTCCTCGTCTTCCGCCGGAACGGGACCAACCTTGGAATCCAATCCAAAAATCCTGTTCCCTAGCATTTGGCGAATAAATTTGGGTACTTGCATAAAAGGTTCCGTCCTCGACTTTCGTAATGGATGGAAACCCAAAGAAATGCTTGAGATGAACGGTTCCGCCAAAGTATGGACCTTTCCATTGAAAGGTTTCACCATCGATTACATATTGCTTTTTGATTTTATCCTCAATCGGAAATTTCTTCGAAAAATTGTTCTTATGGTCCAAGGGGCCAAGTAGCAACCAAGGGATATGTGACTGTCTTACGTATGGAAATTCCTTTCCATTAAAAAATTGATTTCGGTGTACCAAGACCATTTCTTCGAATTTTTGAAATTCCTGCATCTCGGCAGTTCCTTGGGTAGGTAATTTTGCCCAATAGTTTTCATAGTTCCTTTTCTTACCGTTCCAGATGGCATCAGAATAGAATAAGATTGCCGGATAAATCGGATTCTGCCGAAGGATATCCCTTTCAAGTGCTACATCGTTGTCTGGCCAAGCACATAATATGCCTCCTAAAGCTAACGAATCGCCCTCAGGTTGACGGCCTGGCTGTTGAAAAAAGAGACGTACCATTCCTGCCAAGGGGTCTAAATGGTTTATGTAATTTGCTCTGGAATCTATAAAACGATGACCTTTGGATGGTGGATGTTGGGCCCATAATTGTTGTATGGAACTAGTGTCCCCCTCAATTTCAATTCCTTCCTTCCATACAATAACTTTTCGCCCTCCTTTTCTGATTCGTTCCATTATCTTTTTGATGACCTCTACCTCAACCATTTCATTTTGTTCACGGACTTCGTCCGTACCTATATGGATATATGGCATTTTATCGGAATCCGCCAATCCCAATAATTCATCAAAAAGTTCAAGTAAGATTGGCAATACTTTAGGATCTTTCATGGTTTTAATTCCAAAAGCCCTCCGAAAAGAGGCCGTGTGACCGGGAATGTCGAATTCAGGAATTACTACAATCTTCCTATCTGCGCAATAGTCCAAAATTTCCTTAAAATCTTCCTGGGTGTAGTATTGTCCCACATCTCTAGAAAAGGCCTTTTCCGATTGTAATTGAGGGAATTTTTTGCTTTCCAATCTCCAAGCTGGATTGTCAGTCAAATGCCAATGAAAGACATTGTACTTGTAATTCGCCAAAATCTCGATCTGTTCCTTTAATTGTTTAACGGATTGAAAATTCCGACCTGTGTCGTGCATAAATCCACGAATGGCGAAAGAAGGCCAGTCAACAATATCAACTTGGGGGAATACGCCAAATGAACCCTTATTACGAAAGAGTTGTCTTAAACTTTGTAAACCATAAAATAATCCTGTTTTAGATTGTCCTTTTAAAGTGACCATAGAATCAATTTGAAGGGCATACCCCTCCTCCCCTGATTCCAAAGAAGAGTCTATGCTGAAGCTAAACCTCGTCCCACTTGGATTATTTTTTATTTTCTGAAGCTGTAGAAATTCAGAAAATTGATCGGTCTCTTCAGATAGGTCACCTTCCAAAGTAAAAGAAGCCACTTCCAATTCCCCTTCTTGGTAAACAATTTTTTTTGGTCTAGGTATTAAAGGATATTTAGCTTCAAAATTGGGTGTATCTTGAGCACAACCAATATTCGGACCCAAATAGCCTAGACACATGAAAAGCGCTAGTAAAGGATAGTTATTATTCCATTTATATAATTGCGCCTGCATGTTATTCAATCTCGGGGCTCAGTAATTCATTTATAGGAATTTTCTCAAAGTATAGTTCCTGATTCCCTTCGTATAGTATTCCAAGGTGTTCCTCATCTATCACTGTCATGCTTGAATAACCATAGGTGTCATCTTCGTATAGTTCCATTTGGTTTTTAAGGGGCCATGTAGAACCTTGGTCAAAACTGGTCTTAATCGTAATATGGTTTCGTGCTGTTTTTGAATTAGGATTAGAGAAGAATAATACTTTCCCTTTTTCAGCATCATCCATTCCAATGATACTTGCCATACAATTCGGTTCAATCAGTGCCTTTCGCGAAGTAGCATGTTCTATCCACGTTTTGCCCATATCCTTGGTAATCGCAACAGAGCGTCCATTTACAGAATCCTTTCGATTAAATCGATTTCGATCGTCCCTCATGTTTAGCATCAGTGAGCCGTCCAATAACTCTACTACTTGTGCCTCTGTAGTCTCAGACTTGGCCCCTGTGCCAACATTCCATGTTGTTCCATGATCAATACTATAGATTATGGTTGAATGGGGAACACGTTCCTCATCCTTATATTGGGCGGCAAAGACCAAGGTCCCATTTTTCATGGTAATACCGGAACCCGGTCCATTAAAGAACAGTTGCCACTTTTCTTCCTTGGTTTGTGGAGTAATATTAATAGGTTTTGACCACGTTACACCATCGTCCTCACTTTTGACCAACATCAATTGACCTGTCCTCTCCGGTTGGATACCGGGCTCAGAAGCATTCCAAGCCCTTTGTCCCGGATAACCATGTAACCAAAGTGCCGCCACCCAGATTGTATTGGTAGACCGATCTACAAGAACGGCCGGATCACCGATTCCATTCTGATCTTCCGGCAATCCTCCGAATTCGCCCATATCCATGATCACCTTCATCGGTTCCCAGGTCTGTCCTCCATCAATACTACGACTCATCCCAACATCTATATCTTCCTGTAAATCCACAGGGTCGTTATAACGATTATCGTAGACCGCAATCAGTGTACCGTTATTAGTAGTGGTCAGCCCTGGAATTCTATAGGTATTTACTCCTTGTTCACCTGCTTGTTTGAGGGCAAGTCCAATTCTTTGCCAACTCTCTCCACTTGTATGTTCGGGTTCTAATTCAGTACCATTCGAAAAAGTCGCTGAAATTAGTTTTAGGGCCACGCTATTGGTCAACGTAGGAATGCCTTTTAATCCAACCGAAAGCCAAAAATAATTTTCCCCTAAGGTCAATGACCGATTTCCTTGGATTGAAAACTTTTTAGAAACATCAGTTAATTCACCAAAAACCGAGGCATTTTCAAAATCTGCCGTAGTATTGTACAGTACTTTTACATTGGCGATATCTTCCATATCCGTTGTACCTTCCATAGAGAATTCAAATGCAACAACTTCGTCGAACTGTACCGTATCTGTTACCGTCATCTGAATTTGGAGTCCTTGATTTCTATCCTTTTGGGCCAAAATGGGCAGAACCGGCTGTCTTGAGGTAATTTTCGGTGTATTCTGCATCTGATTTCCACACGAAAAACAGAGTAACAGAAGGATATATTTGAACATAAATTTGATTTTAGAATAAAGTAATACCATTGCTATTTAATTTACCGGTTCTCTATTTTTTCCCAACTCTTCCAACATTGATACAAGGCCCTCGGCACATGAAAACACCCCTTCCATTTACCACCCTTTAGCGTTAAATGAGGCTCTCCCTGTCTATTTAAATACCCGAACCATTCCCCATTTTCCGAATCAGGAAAATGGGACCATGTATATTCATGGACTTTGTCAAACCAATATTTAGCCGTTTTAACCGGATTATGCTCCAATATTTTGGACAAAGCGACCAAAGTCTCCAAATGTACCCACCATAATTTTTGGTCATGCTCCAATTGTTGGGGAGGGTACCCTTTTAAATCTTTAAAATAAAAGATTCCGCCGTAGTCGCTATCCCATCCATATTCCAAAATTCGAATAACAGTTTCCGTTGCACGCTGTATAAGCATTTTATCGTTCCGTCGAATCCCTATATCTATCATAAACCACATCGCCTCTATACCATGACCTGGATTTATAAGTCTTCCTTCGAAACTATCGCTAAAGCTTCCATCCTGATGCACATTTTCAAGAATTAAGCCTGAATCCTTTTGAAGAAATATCTCCATTACTTCTTTTACACTAAAGTCAATGGTTTGATTGACTTCTTCTTCATCTAGAATATCCTCCAATTCCAATACAAGGTTTGAAAGAATCATTGGTAGGGCAAAATTCTTAAGGTCTCTGATTCCCGTATTTTTCTCGTAAGCCCCCTTAGGGTTCCCCCTTTTTCGCAATATGTTCCTATAGGTTCCTATAGCCAATTTCTTGAACGCTTCATCACCAGTTGCCTCCGCATATTGACCAAAGGCCATTGCCGCAAAACAATCGGAAAAGATGTTGTATGGTTGAACCAAAGGCTTGCCCTCTTTGTTCAATGAAAAGTAAAAGTTACCTTGATTATCACTCCCATGATTCTTTAAAAAGAGAGCTCCGGACTCTGCCATTTTCAACCAAGAATCTTTATTTTCAACCGTATTGTACAGCATAGAAAACAACCAAACCTGTCTTCCTTGAAGCCATATGAATTTATCAGTATCATACACCATTCCTTTACGGTCCAAACAGGTAAAATAACCTCCGTTTACCTTATCCAAAGAATTGTTCTCCCAGAAAGGTAATACATTATCAAAAAGAGCTGTTTTGTATAACGAACTATATTTCATATTATATGTATAACATAATACAAATATAAAGTAAAATTAAATATCTTTGTATGAAATCAAAGTAAATAATACGAAGCTTTAGTAGCTTGTTATAAGTAACAAATACTATTATTGCCAAATAGAAATCTAATACCAAAAATATGAACGGTTTAAAAAAAATGAAGCCTGTGGATACCCTTTCACTAGTGGACAAGGTGGAGTTACGATTATTGGAATTTTTTAAAGAAAATAATCTTGGCCCGGGAGATTCTATACCAAAGGAATTGGATTTTGCATCCTCGTTGGGTGTTAGTAGAACCGTTATAAGGGAGGCTCTTTTGAGGTTACGGACGCTAGGTCTTGTTGAATCAAAGAAGCATAGGGGAATGATTTTGAAACAGCCTGATATCATCAATAATTTTGAACGTATTATGGACCCAACACTGTTGGGCAATGATACCTTGAAAAACCTGTTCGAATTAAGGATGATCTTAGAAATGGGCATGGCCGATTTTCTTTTTGAACACAAGACAGACAAAGAGCTGGATGAATTGGAAAAAATAGTAGAGGATGAGGAAGCTACCAGTTTTGGCAAAGCTAGGTTTACTTTAGAAAAGGAGGTTGCCTTTCATGGTAAACTATATCAAATATCCAAAAATGAGACCTTACAAAGATTTCAAGGTCTGCTTTTGCCAGTCTTTGAGTATGTATATTTAAAGGAGACCGAAAACAAGGACTTGGACAAATACCACTATACCAAGGGCACATTCGTAACACACAGAATGCTATTGGATAATTTAAAAATAGGCACTCCAGAAACTTTTAGAAATGCCATGCGAAGGCATCTTGAACCTCATTTCGATCATATTTTTAAATAAATCTGTCAATATTTCTGAAAGATAATAACTTATAAATTACCTAGATTTTAATTCCAAAAAAAAGGGCGAAATAAATCGCCCTTTTCCAACTAACTAAGCTAACTCAAATCACTAAATCATTATTCCCATCCAGTGGTCTGTTCGAGCAAAGGATTTCGCCCAATCATATCATCGCTGATCGGTAATAACAATTTATATTCCTCTCCAGATTCTAAAAATGTTACATTATCCAAGACAAAGTTATCACCGGCTCTCCTGAGGTCCCACCACCTTTTTCCCTCTCCTATAAATTCTTTATAGCGTTCGGTAAGGATTGCATTTGTATTTTCTACCTGTGATCCACTCACATAGCCGTGTAAAGCCGGGGAAAAATTCTCGCCATAGGCTCTTTGTCTGATCTGGTTTATTTCACCTGATGGATCTTCGCCCAACAAATTCTTTGCTTCTGCCAATAGTAGTAGTACATCCGCATATCTGTATAAGGGAACATCATTTTCAAAAATTCGTTCCGACCCATCGACCTGACCCAAAAACTTTTTAAAGATAGACCCAAAATAGGTGGGTTCACTGTACATGGGGTATCCAGCACCACCATTGTCGTCCGTATAAAGCCTGATGAAAGTGGCATCTTTACGGGCATCCTCATTGTCATCCAACAAAACTATGGTCTTTTCGGATTGCCCATATCTATTTGCTCCGGCAATTATGAAGTCTATCATGGATTCTCCGTCAGCGCTGAACTGTGGGTTAATCTCCGTGCTTCTACCTGTAAAGCTATTGTAAATATTGGAGGCCTCGTCACGTTGGTATTGTAGGGCAAAAATAAACTCGTTGTTCCCTTCATTGGACACTCCCCAAAGGCTTTCTACATCCGGTACCAAACTAACTCCTAACCCCTCGATTTGTTCTAAAGCCGATTTAGCCTCGTTAAGATCAGCAGCTCCGCCATCCAATAAATTTCCCGACCAAATATAGACATCACCTTTAAGAGCCAAAGTTGCTGCCTTACTCCAAAAATTTCTATTTTCTTGCCAAAAGCTGTTATCTGATCCAAATGCTGATAAGGAAGCCTCTAGATCTGACTTAATGAGTTCCATAACCTCACTTTGGGATGACCTTTCTTTACTTAAACCTTCGGGATCAACTGTGGACAAAGGCTCTAAAATAATTGGTACAGCACCCCAAGTTTTTAATAGTGTATAATAATAAAAGGCTCTTAAGCCGTATGCTTGGCCGATCAAATGACTTTTATCCGATTCATTAACGAATTCAACTCCGGGAGCATTTAATAAAAAGTCATTAACTCTGTGAATATTGGTATAAAGACCAGCCCATCCGCCAAAAGGTGCGGTTGATACCGTAAAACTAGATTCTATAAGATTTATATTGGATGCCGTTTCATAAGTTCGTCCACCCCATACGTCACTTCTGATTTCGCCAAGAAGCCATAAATCTGCAGCTTCTCCACGCAAATTGGCAAACAAACCCGTGTGCGCCGTTCTAACCCCTTCTTCGGATTCCCAAAATCCGGCGGATGTCAATTGACTAGGTGCGTCAAGCTCCAATTCCTTTTCACAAGCAATGAAACTTACTGCTATTATTATTAAATAAATATACTTTTTCATCGTAGTTTTTTTAAAATGTTACGTTAAGTCCTATAGTTAAGGTTTTAGGTACCGGAAATTCGCCATACTGTACCCCACCTACTTCTGGAGTATCTCCACTCATGCTTTTAAAATAATGAAGATTGCTTCCAGTAACATTGAAACTTAATCTTTTAATAATATCATTGAAGTATTCAGAAGGAATATTATAAGTTAAGGTTACTTCTCTCAAAGCCAAATAGTCCCCTTTTTCCCAAAACTTATTATTTGCTTCTGTCTGTAGACTTGCTATACTTTCATTTCCTCTCCAAACATTCCTTGTACCGTTTACAAAAACAAACCTTGGCCAATCGGCATCTGTATTATCCGGGGTCCATGAATCTAGAACCTCTATGGGCTGTGCCAGGTTTCCTTGTGTTTGTGCATAACCCTTGTTCCTGATATGGTTCCATACCAAATGTCCCGTAGCAAAATCCGTTTGAACGAAAAGACTAAAGTTTTTATAGGTTAAGCTCGTATTGAAACCACCCACAAAATCCGGTGTTGTTCTGCCAATTACCTTTCTGTCCAAACTATTGATTATACCATCACCGTTTTGATCTACCCATTTTACATCTCCGGCCCATCTTTGGTTACGACTGGCACCAGGCACATATTCATCGGTGATAGCATTGTCGGCATCTGCTTCTGCTTGGTTGGCATAAATGGATTCCTGTTCAAAGGCAACTACCAAGTCACCACCATATCGCTGGCCTTCCTGTAATCCCCCTACCCATTCTTCCTGTCCAGTGCTAGGGTTCCATATTAAACTACCTCCCTGTCTGTTAAGATCATTATCATTTTCCGGTAGATTGACAACATAGTTCCGGTTGGTGGTCATGGTTGCTCCAAGGTTCCAGGTGAAATCATCTTTTCTTATGATATCCCCATTAACTTGAAGCTCGAAACCTTTATTTCTGTAAGTTCCATTATTTGTAAGAATTCCGCTGAACCCTGTATAATAAGGAAGGGTTAAACTTGCCAGTTTATCCTTTATATCCCTTGTGTAAAGGTCAGCAATAAAGGACAATCTATTGTCAAACAAGGATAAATCCAAACCTATATTAAATGTTGTTGCCTTTTCCCATTTTAAGTCAAGTGTTGCCAAACTCGAATTAGCATAACCTGTTTGCCCATTATAAACTCCTTGGGAGCCATAAGAACCATACACGCCATAATTGCTCAAAACATCTTGATTTCCGTTAACACCGTAACTTAACCTTGGCTTTAGAGTGGTTATCGCTTTTCCCAATCCCGATTCTTGGAAGAAATTCTCATTATGTGCGTTCCAACCCAGTGACACACCTGGAAAAAATCCAAACTTGTTATTTCCTAATCTGGAGGAACCATCGTTTCTAAATGTGAAACCTACCAAATATTTGTTATCATAGTCATATAACAATCTTCCAAAAGTAGAAGTAATCAAATATTCCGATTCGAAACTATAAGGTATACCATCCGCTTCAGCTCCAGCATTAAGCGTTTCTATCAAATCCGTTGGTGAATTTCTTGTCCCGGCAGTACTTCTAAAAAAATTATCCTTAAAATATTCTGCTCCCACCAAAGCGTTAACATTATGCTTGCCAAAACTCTTGATATAGTTCAAGGTTCCCGTTAGCTGATTTCTAAGTGTCCTATCCAACCTGACACTCGCCTCCCGGCCTGTACGAAGTGGACCTGTAGTGCTACCTACCCTATAGGCTCTATCGAAATTTTCGTAGTGATCATTGATAGCGAAGTGACTTCCTTGTAAAGAAAAAATTAAATTATCAACAACCGTCCAATCTAGCCCTGCAGTGGCCGTTAAACGTTGCTCAAGATTCTTTCGCACGAACTTATCTTGGTAATATAACGGATTCCCGAAACTTTGGTTCTGACCAACGGCATATTGATCCGACCATGCTCCGTCAGGATTACTGTCATAGGTTCTAGAAGTGGCCGCCTGCCCTTGAAATCTTCGGAACACTGTATCTTCACTTCCTAAGCCACCAGTGCTTAAATTCGAGTGCGAATAAAGAATATTGGAATTGACCTTTACATTATCATTGATTTTATAGGAGCCACTAAATTTTCCTGAATATCTTTCAAATCCAGACCCTAAAATGAGACCTTCATTATCCAACATACCTAATCCTAAATAATATGTACCCTTGTCATTACCACCATCAAAAGAAATATAATGGTCTTTGGATTCACTATCCTGGTAAATTCTATCTCCTACACCCTTGTTGTCAAAGAAAATAATTTGTTGATTTGGGTTTAATATATCTGGAATGGATTGCCAACCAGGTTGGTTTAACAAGTACCGGTTTTCTGATGTCAGCAATTGCGTAGTGAAAGGGTCGTTAGTACTGTTGTTCCCGGTTCCCGCACTTTGGTTGCCATCAAGAAATGCACTAAATGCACCTGGATCTCCGGCAGCCTCACGGTACCAAGCTATAGATTGCCTATTATAATTGATGTGATTGGCCGCACCTAAATATTGTTGGTCATTTCGTTCATTATTTAGGCTATATCTATATTTATAATTTATTGAGGACCTACCTGATTTACCCGTTTTGGTAGTTATCAATATAACACCATTGGCCGATCTCGCACCATATATGGCCGTGGCCGCGGCATCCTTTAAAACCTCTATAGACTCGATGTCGTCTGAATTAAGAGCATAAAAAGAGCTGGGCACTCCGTCAACAAGAATCAAAGGCGAGTCATTCCCACTGAAATTTGTTCCTCCACGTAAAACAATTTCTGGCGTTGAACCGGGTTGACCTGTAGTATTGGTTACTCGTAAACCAGCAATAGTTCCTTGTAATGCCGAGGCAGGATTGGAACGTGTTGCACTTTCCAAAACCTTTGTATCCAACTTAGAAACAGAGGAGGTCAATGTAGCTCGGCTTTGGCTGCCATATCCAGTTACAACAACCTCGTCCAACATTGCTGCATTTTCGGATAATATGACATCTATTCTATCAATTTCAGTGATTATAATTTCCTTTGAGTTAAAACCTAAATAACTGAATAATAAGGTATCGCCCTCTTGAGCGTCAATTGAGTAATTACCGTCAAAATCGGTTTGGGCACCGGAAGTAGTTCCTTTTACAACAATACTTGCACCAGGTAGGGGATTGGATTGCTCATCGGTAACAGTACCGGTTATTAAAGAGCTCTGTCCAAATATGTTGAATGATAGCAAGCTAAAATATAACATAATTATTTTAGAGAACCACAGCGTTGATACTCTTCGACGTTTTCGAAGTTTAGATTTTTGTAACCAGTTCATAAAACATTTATTGAGTTAAACTTAAAAATATCAGTGCAATATATAAAAAGATAATTATTATGTATTACATAATACAGTAAAAAATTTTGTTTGGAATTATTGAATTTTCGAGTAATTTTTATTGAGGTAGTTTTCTGAAAATCCTTCACTGAACATTGAGAATAGATTTTTTTCTTTAAACTTTTCTAAGACATTAATTAATTCTTGATTTGTCATTGTATGATGCGGATACCTGCTTGGCCCCATATCCAATCCAAATAATCTCATAAAACTTTTACCCGCTCCATTAAAACCTTTGAGTGCATCGAGTTGCTGAACAAATAAAACAGCTAAACTTTGGAGTTCGTTTGCCCTATCTACCTTATTTTTATGGTGATTGGAAACAATCTTCTTATACAAAGGTGCCAAGTGATTGTATGTGCTTCCGACCCAACCTTTTGCACCGAATTCTAAACTTGACGAAAGCATTTCATCAACTCCAAATAAAATTTCAAAACGTTCATTACTAAAATTCTTGCAAGCGATAAAATCTTCAGGATCAAATTTTGAAAATTTAATCCCCTTAAAATTTGGGATTTGCTTCTCAACAATTTTTAAGAATTCAAGCATTTGAAAATCTGCACCCGTCAAAATAGGTATATGGTAATAATAGAAAGGGGTGCTTGGAGCACTTTGTGCAATCATTTTGCAGTAATACGCCAAACTATCCAATGTTTTTGGTTTAAAGTAATACGGCGGCAAAGCACAAATTGCATCCACAAGCCCATCCGAATGTTTTGCAAGATCCATAGCCTCTCGTAAACTAGTGTGGCCAACTTGATTGGTTAGGTAAAAATTGGAAGATTTATGTTCAGCCCAAGCTTCGATTAGCTCTTTCCTCTCCATTGTACTGAGTGAAACAAAATCACCGGTCGAACCGTTGATAAAAGCTCCTTTTAAATCGTTGTATTTAAGAAAATCAGAATATTTGGAAATCATTTCCAAGTTCAAAGACCCATCACTTAACATTGGAGCATAGGTCGCTGCAACTAACCCAGTCATATTTTTGTATTATGTATTACATAACAAATATATGTTATTTATTTTTCCGAGGAATAAAAAATACATTAATATTCATCATAGACTTTGATATAAATGGTGTATAAGTGAAATCACTAATATTAATAGTATATTATCAACCTTAATCTAAGTCTCAACCTTAATGGAACTCAATAAATAATAAGAGATATAAAACCCCAAATCTTACTCAAACTTTTGCGCATGGATCCTCTCGGGTTTTTGTAGTGTTCCGATAGATAAGCGTGAAGCAAAAATCCGAAAGGGCGCAACCTACTATTTGGGTTTCAATAGCCCATTTCCTCATCAGTCCCTCTAGTCCTATCAATGCCCCTCCCAAGAGCCCTTATAATCTTGGTAGCCATCTGTACTTTATTGGTCGGTATACTTGGAGCCTTGACACCCATCGTTTTAAGTAGTTTGAAGGCCATGTCCTTTTCCTTGTTGGGCAGTCCCATCACCTTGGCAAAGAACTTCCCCGGCTCCTTGGCATGGGCCTTTCTCCCAACATAGGATTCCACGTAGTTCCTTTTGAACCCTGTTGTCCTGTCAAATGTCTTTTCTGCCGCTTGGTAAAAGCTGTCCCTATCAAAACCCCTCTTGACCGTCTTTCCGTTCAATTCCACTTCGGACGCCTTATGTTTTGCCATGGGTGAAAGCGTAAAGGTGTTCGTTACATCCCTTCTACTGACTATGATATGGATATGGGTCTGTGGCCCCTCCTTTTGCATTCCGGTTGCCACTAAACGCCCATTCTGTTTATACGGGGCCAATCTTTCTTGCTCTTTGATCCTTTTCTCAAGCTCTTTAACATTCCCGATGGATTCACCCCGTTCCACTTTACGTACCACGTTCCTGAGTCTTGCTATCTCGCCTCGGTAGGGTGCATTTTCTTGAACCTGTTTGTCATACCCCCTGTAGGTACGCTCATGTTCGATCTTGGCATAATATTTCAAATTCTCGGCCTTGACCTCTTGGTTGCGGTGGAAACTCTTGGCATAGTCCTCCATGAGTTTTCTTGTGTATTCCCTTAGGATGTTCGGATCATTTTCAATGGCCTGTAATTCTCTTTTGTTGGGACTGACCACTATGGAAAAGAATTTCGGGTCCTTTTGTCTCAGTTTAGCCGTATTACCGTCTATTTCATCAATGACCGTTTGAGGGCTTACCCTGTCATTTTCTTGGTCAAAGAATTCCTCCCTTTGTCCTGGCAACCTTTCTTGGTTCTCCTTTTCCAGATATTCCACATAGTTCCCCACACTGGAGTTGTACGTACTACCCATTTTCTGTGCCGAGATGGTAAGGTACATGGGCGTTATCTTAATTGATGTTTCAAGCTTTCAAAATCGTCGGTGCCCATTTGAATCTTAAAATAGGGCTTTCCCATCATTGGCTCGACCTTTTCAACGCTGTTCAGGATTTTATGGCAGCGTTTTTTATAGTTTTCAAATTCCTTTAGCATTGTGTCGTGCTCTTCTCTCGGAACGCTATTCCTAGGTTCCAAAAAGTCATGTTTTTCTTCCTGAATGACATCTTGATGTCCTAATTTTCCCATTTCCTGCGCATAAGCCCCATATAGTATCAGTACCATTTCGTAAGTCGGTCGGATACTGGTCTTTTCCATGTTCTTGATAATGGCGATGAACCTATCCATTTTTTTTATTATCCGTCGCTCCAACTTTTTGATAGTTTCATTAATAATCTTTGCTCCCTTTCCAAAAGGGTCAAGTTGGTTTATTTTGAAATATTGAATCATTCCATCCAATACCTCACTATGTGATTTGCTGAACTTTTTGGAATAGCTGCGAAAGCGTGCTGCCGTTTTCTTCCTAATGGTGATATTGGAATAACCACCAATCTCTTTCCTTTCTCCGTCATTTCTCGATTGCCTTTTCATAGTTGCGATTTTGTTTTTTAGTGAAATTGCATCAATTTTTTCGTCAAAAATTTTCAATGTTTACAGGGCTTCCCAAAGGTTTTACTGTAGATTTTGGAAAATTCTACTGTATCCCCTGTTTTTTCCTTGTATTCCAAAAGGTGCCTAATTAATTGGTTTTCAAGTTGTTGAAGACCCGAAAACAACCGTGATGTCGCAGTTTGCGCATCACCCTCTTGCTATTCCTTCGTCCCGCAAGCGGGACCGAATAAATACAGCTTGATTGAAAATCAGCTGCCACATAAATATTCTTTGGTTTGTACGGACTTTTGGAAAGTCAAATCAAATAATCAATGCCGTACTATTTGTGTTCCAAGACACTTTATAAATATATTCAATTTTATTCATTTTCTTGTTGTCCAACAACCAAGGTAGATTTTACATATGAATGAGGCCTGGTATCCTCTTTGACAGAAATGGGAACATAACGGAAAAGAGAATTATAATACGGAAGCTTTGTTCTCCTAATCTAATTTAGTCTCGGTAATAACTTTTGTCTTGGAAAGAGAATCATGAAATTTATATCCTTTTCTTTCAAGAAAAAGGATATTGGATCAAATGGGTATAACCTAATTAATGTCCTAATAAAAATCTGTTTGCCATTCGGCTTATGACCATATAAATCAACAACCTTTGTGTTTGTAACCATTTTCCCAAAAGTTTTTTGAATACTGGTCTCCAAAAGAACATAATACCCTAAGTAAAAAATTAAGCAAAGACGGAAAACCAATCTAAACTTATTCTCAACCACATTTCCAAGAAAAAAAGGAGACAAAGAAAAAATCGAAAAAATTATTAAGGTGTCAATTATAAAATTGACAAATCATTCCCTTTTTGAGACAGTATAAACATCGATTCTTTCCAATTCAACTTTATCTGTCATTGATTCGGACTTTATTCGCTAATAATATTCTTCATTGATGTTCCGCAATTCAATTTCTTTTTCAGCGGCTTCAACAGCTAGTGATTGGTAGTTTTCGCGTTCACTAGTCACTATCTTAATCAACCCCCATCATCTGTACGTTCAGACATTACTCTTGCAAATTCGTTTTCCATATTAGGCTTTTAAATAGCCGCGTTTAGACTAAATTAGGGACAGTTACCTACACACTTATTGTCCAAGACAATCTTCTTATCATTTTTAAAAGCGTAAATAGGTTCTCCTTTCTTTTGGAGATCAGTTGAAAGTGCATCATAATAGTACGGAATAATCAATTTTCCCTTTATATTTATGGCCCCAACCAAACCATCTTTTGTTACCTTACTGAGAACCCCGTTTAAATATGATATTTTATCATAACTGTTTTTGAACTGTGACTTTCTGCCAGTTTCATATTTAAAGATTAGACTTAATCCTGTTGACTCTAAGACACAATAATCATCGCTTACATCGGTTCGAATAGTTCGATATTTTGGAGATTGAATCTCTTCACCGCTTTTTGTAATCAATCCTAAAAGTCCCTCGTTTGTTGTTACTAAAATTGAAGACTACAACGATCTATTCTCTATTTTGTCATACATTTTAGAAATTTCAAATCCATTCTTCCCATCCAATAATGTAACCTTTCCCTTCTTCTCCCCTACAAGAATTTCCTTCCCAATTGAATAAATTTTGGTATAGATAAATGGGGTTATTTCTTCCTGCTTATAGTTGAGCAAACCGTAATTACCATCTCTCATTGCAACGATGTCAAATGTGTCCCTACCTATCTCCATAGAGTTGGATATTTTAGCATACTTGGTTGAATAAATAATCTTTCCACCAATTCCGTTTAAGAAAAAAAACATCCCATCTTTCTTTACCATTACTCCGAGATAATGACGTTTCATGTACTCATATTTAGGCCTAACAATATACCTTCCATATTTATCAACCAATCCCCAGAGACCATTTTCTTTTACTGCGGCATATTCCTCCAATACATAGTTTACTTCTTCAAAATCGGCTTCGTTTTCTAAAATAAAATTTGAATCAACAGTACGGGTCATGTTTCCACCAAAAAAGGTTTTTGCAACTTTCCATAATTTCTCCTCACAACTGAATGAACCACTTGCAAGTTCAATATCAATCCCATAATCTAAAATGACATCTGAATAATAGTCACAGTTTAATTTAGATTTACCGTGAGCATATGATTTTATCATCACCTTTTGACCTACATAATTGAAACGTACCTTATGAAAAAACTTTGTTTTTTCTGGAAATACAATGTTCGCATTAATAATCTTGACAAAATTCTCGTAGACATTTTCCTTAGTATTTAATTCTGTAATCAATTTAGTTGTAAACATCTCTTTCCCATATCCATGAAATATTGATAATGACAACAACATAATGGTCTTAATAAAATACTCCATAAGCTTAGTTTTTATGAAACAGCCCAATAGCTCAACCTATCACATCAAAAGAATAGGGCATATCAATCCAATGTTATAGTTTATAAATCTTTAAAATGTAATATTATTCTTCCTTTTTGTATGTTTTATGTGAAAAGAAAGTGTACATGAATAATAAATATACCCTAGAAGGTACATATCAAATTAACAATTGTGTAGAAAAAGAATTTGAAATTTCATTTGACATCGTACCCGATAAAGCAGAGAAAACCAATAAATTATTCAAGCTTTTAAACCACCCATGGAGGTTAATAAAGGAGGGTGGTAGATTGGGAATTAAAGGAATTAAGAGATTTACCCTTATTACCTTATTGTTTGCCATTACAAACACCTTTTTGTTCTTCTATTCAATCAATCAACTTTTTTCTACTGGATTTGGAATTGGAAAATTATTGATAGTATTTTTAATACTGATCCTAGGGCTAGGTGTCACGGTTTATGCTGCCTATAGAACATATCAATATATAGTACTGGATACGATTAAAACGATTTATGAGGGCCTCTCCTCACTATTTCAAAAAATTTTAGGAATGATAATTGAAAAAGTGGATTCCATTTCTGATGGGCGTCTAGACTTGAATGGAAAACAATTGAACAAAGCAATGGACTTTGGGAAAATGCTGAACACCAACTACAAAAAAATTCCTAAGATATTACGTCGAGGAATTGTCCTTATTCTCAATAGGATTCCTTTATTAGGTATGATCATTGAGGTAAGGGAAGACATTGTAAAAGGCAATAAAATAGAGTCCAGTACAAAATTATATACTAAAATGGATGCATATATTACTGACTCAATTTTTGGAAACAACAATACAAATTGGGTATACTGGTTATTACCGGCTAATGTCATAGTCATTTTTCTTTTGATTATGTACAAAATTGGCTAACACTTAGTATAGCGAAAAAGGCACTTACCTTTAATTTACTTTATAACACTTTCAATAAGTGAACCTTAACCAATGAAAGAACTTAAATACTTTGCAATTGGATCTTTAGTAATAGTGGTAGTTTTCATTCTTACTGTAGTAGGGTACGGTATTAAGGTTTTTGGAACATTTAACAAAATCAAGGAAGCAAATAAAGGATATTACTTGGAGAGAAAACGAATTAGGGAATCGCCAACAATTAAAGCCGTCATTAAATCCAATTCTACGGTATTAACACCGATATCTGAAGAACCTGTCGCCCTTTTTTCATTAACATTTGTCTTTGTGTCTAAAATATCAAAAAGCACTAGTGGGAAAAGTAAATTTAGTAGCTCTAAAAAAAATGTTATTTATAGAGACCCCCTATTTTACATCAAAGGAAACCCTAAAACCCTTCTTGGAGTTGATGGTATTTCCTATCCCATAAACTTTAAAACGTGTATATTATCCAATATAGGGAATGCATCTACGGATAAAAAGGGGCTTAAGGGAAAATCCCATAGAATCACTAAATCAGTTAATCTTTTTGATTTGGGTTCAAGGGACAAGGATTCTATAAATCAATACAGAGAAAAACAGTTATTGAATTTAAAAGGAGAACATCGTGTGGTTGATTTTTATTTTGATAATAAAATCAACAATGTGAACCTTCAAGAATTATTATACCAAAATGGTGACACATTACTTTTAAAGGCAAAAATACAGGATGGGAAACTCGTTCCATTATTTTAAATTAAAAGTACTTCCCTAGAAATTTTGATTCAACTTTTATAACAAGAACCTTCAACTTGAGACAAATACCTACAATTTGTGTTAAAAACGTTAAAATTTGTCCCTGTTTGCAAATTGTTTGCAAAAAATAAGCCTCAGAAAGTAAAACTCTCCGAGGCCCTATGATTACTGGTGATCGCGGAAGGATTCGAACCTTCGACCGTCTGCTTAGAAGGCAGATGCTCTATCCAGCTGAGCTACGCGACCGAATATTGAAATGGTCTGAATGTTTGTTTTAAAGTGAAAAATGACCCATTACAGACCGTTTTTCAAATGTGCGTGCAAACTTACTAAAAAATATAGATTTGGAAAGGGCAAAAAAGCCAAACTTTTTGAATCGCTTGTTAAAATGGATGAAGTGCTTGATTTTTAGCTGTTACGGATCAAATGTTCTAAAACATCGATGGCTGCATCTGCAATTTTGGTTCCCGGCCCAAAAATGCAATCGACACCGGCCTCGAACAAAAATTTATAATCTTGTTTGGGAATAATTCCGCCTACCACCACTAGAATATCCGCTCTGTTAACAGAGTTAAGTTCTTCAATCAATTGGGGCACCAAGGTCTTATGGCCTCCGGCCAATGAGGAAATGCCTATTACATGAACATCGTTTTGCATTGCCTGTTTCGCAACTTCTTTCGGAGTTTGAAAAAGAGGGGCGATATCTACGTCAAAGCCTAAGTCGGCATATCCGGAGGCAACTACTCGCGCGCCCCGGTCATGACCGTCCTGACCCATTTTCGCTATGAGAATGCGAGGTCTTCGGCCATCTAATTCAGCAAATTGGTCAGATAGGCTTGCCGCGGTCTTATAATTCTCGTCGTTTTCCGTCTGCTTTTTATACACCCCCATTACTGATTGATTTTGGGCAGTATGTCTTTCAAATACATCCTCTAAAGCTTTGCTTATCTCACCAAGAGTAGCCCTAGCTCTGGCCGCCTTTACTGCTAAAGCTAGCAAATTTTCATTTTCGTCGATTGGGCTCTTCTCCTCATTTATTTGAAGGAGTGATTTTTTTGCGGCTCGAGTTAGGTTTTGTAGCGCTTCCTCAACATCTTTGGTGTTCCTGGTTGATTTAATTTGTTCGAGCCTTGTTATTTGGTTCTCTCGAACCTTGCCATTATCTATTTCAAGAATTTCTATCTCCTTGGCACAATCTGTTCGAAACTTGTTGACTCCTACAATAATCTCCTGTCCGCTATCTATCAAACCTTGTTTTTTCGCTGCAGCTTCCTCAATCTTCATTTTGGGAATTCCGGCTTCTATGGCTTTGGTCATTCCTCCTAAATCTTCAATTTCCTCAATTAAAGTCCAAGCTTTTGTTGCAAGCTCAAGGGTCAATCCTTCCACATAATGACTGCCGGCCCATGGATCCACCGTCTTTGCAATCTTTGTTTCATGCAATAGAAAAAGCTGTGTGTCTCGCGCAATGCGCGCGGAGAAATCAGTGGGTAGGGCAATAGCCTCATCTAAGGCGTTTGTATGCAAACTTTGAGTACCGCCCAGAACGGCCGCTGCCGCTTCGATTGTAGTTCTCGTTACATTATTGAAGGGGTCTTGCTCGGTTAAGCTCCATCCGCTTGTCTGGCAATGGGTTCTCAACGCCATTGATCTTTCATTCTTAGGGTCAAACTGTTTGACAAGCTTGGCCCAAAGCATTCTACCCGCCCTCATTTTGGCAATTTCAGTAAAATGGTCCATTCCAATTCCCCAAAAGAAAGATAGTGTAGGAGCAAAAGAATCTAGTTTCAGACCTGCTTTTAGACCGGTTCTTAAATATTCAAGGCCATTGGCCAAAGTATAGGCAAGTTCCAATTCAGCCGTGGCACCTGCCTCGTGCATGTGATAGCCAGAGATGCTTATTCCATTGAATTTAGGCATGTGTTGATTGACATAACTGAAAATATGTGAAATAATCTGCATGCTCGGTTCTGGAGGATAAATGTAAGTATTGCGAACCATGAACTCTTTTAAAATATCGTTCTGAATGGTTCCTCTCAACGCCGATATGGTTGCGCCCTGCTCTTCAGCAGCTACGATGTAAAATGCCATAATAGGCAAAACGGCACCGTTCATGGTCATTGAGACGGAAATATCATCTAGGGGAATATCCTTAAATAGAATTTTCATGTCCTCCACCGTATCGATGGCCACGCCGGCTTTGCCCACATCACCGATGACACGTTCGTGGTCGCTATCGTAACCCCTGTGAGTGGCAAGGTCGAAAGCCACCGAAAGACCTTTTTGACCGGCTTTTAAATTTCGCTTATAAAACGTATTACTTTCTTCAGCGGTAGAAAATCCGGCATATTGTCTAATTGTCCACGGACGGTTAACATACATGGTAGTATATGGGCCACGAAGAAAAGGAGGAAACCCTGCTGCAAAATTAACATGTTCAAAAGCTTGTCTGGTTTCGTTTTGAGTACCGTCAACAGCAATTAGTTCTTCCCAATTTAAATGTTGTATGTCTTTTCTAGGTTTCAATATTTTTAGGCCAATTGTAAAGAGAAGTTAGTTACGCTCTTTATAAATAATTTTCTTTTCCATTTTTTCTGACAACCGATATTCAATAATAGGTTCAATCAGGGTTTTAATATTTCTTTTTTCCCGAAATGGTGTTTTATCAATCCGTAAGTTCATGGGTTCCGACTCAGAGTAAAAGGGGTTCGAGCCGACAAGTATTTCTTCTTGCCTGTCAAAAGCCAATTGTTCCTTTTCTGCACTCTCTTTAATTTTTTTCTGGATGAGCCCTTTTTTTAAATACTCAAGAAAGCCTCCTGATTTTTCTATTTGCTTAAAAAGTAATAGTGCCTTTTGGGTGAATTGTTCGGTCAGACTTTGTATGTAATACGAACCATCAACCGGGTCGTTCTTTCCGGTAAGGTGACTTTCATCTCTTAAGATAAACAATTGATTACGGGCAATGCGCTCGGCGTCTGTATCAAATCTTCGATTGAAATGATTATAGGTCTGGGTGCATATGGTATTGGCTCCACCTAAAATGGCAGCCATTGATTCGGTAGTAGTACGTAATAAATTATTGTTTTGAGCAAATAAGGTTTTGTTTCTTTTTGAGGGTGTTGCCACAATTTGGCAATTTTCTTCAACTTCAAATTCGTTTGCGAGAAGAGACCAAAGTAGTCGTAGTGATTTCATTTTGGCTATCTCGAAAAAATAGTTTCCGCCCACAGAAACTCTAAATGTTGGCTTACCAAAATACTTTTTCGATATTAAATTCAGGTATTCGGTCGTGTGAGCTAAGGCATACGCCAATTGTTGAACAATAGTCGCACCTGCGTTTTGATACAGTGAGGTGTCTATCGAAAGGTGAGGTGATAGTTCTGTGTCATATGAGTTTACCAGGAGTTCTGAAAACTGATTTAAACAATTTAGATTGCTTTCAGGCCAATTGCCGGTTCGGGCCAAAACAGAAATAGGGTCTAAATGGATAAGTATTTGCTCATGGTTGGGCAAGCGTTTAATTTTTTCCAGAGCCGATAGCGAAAAGCTGGGTAGTTGGAGATGAATTTTTGTTTTAGAAATTTTAATATCGACTAATAGATTTTCTAAATCTTCATACTCCTTGATGTTCTGAATCCATATACTATCTATTTCGCTCTCTAGCGCTGCAAGTATCGACTTTTTAGCTTGACCTACATTTTCACCATCGATAGTTTGGCAGGCACTCCACTTTTTAGGCTTTAGCTCAATTTTGTATTTCTGATAAGCAGTACTGTCTTGATGATAAAATGGCTTGACCTTAATGCTATCTCGTGACTCCCAAACCATATTCTGATTGTAATCGGATCCCTCAAGCTCATATTGAATTTTTTGTTTCCATTGTTTTTCAGAGATGGGAGGGAATTCTTTGAACATGATACCTTTTTTATGTTTCGATTAGGGATTTAGGTCAGTTGGTTGTTTATAGAGGAAATAAACCGATTTAAGGTCATATTCTGGAGTAATTAATTACCGCAATTTTCCTTTGTTCTACTCAATTGAACGCTTAATCTAGAAAATTAATAATATTTAGTCCGCTGAAATACAATAATTTAAATTTGATATAAATATGAACAAAAATGTGATTGAGCAATTTCTAATAAAGCTAACGAATATGGATATAAGCAGGTGTTTTTATATCATAAAATCAAAATAATATACTTTTTTTTAAAGAATAATTTCATCTTTTTTTCCTTAGCCTATATATCTTCGTACCGGTTTAGGCTGTCATTTCGGAAAAAGAAATTTAGTCAAAAATCTTAAATCTAAGCCTTTGCTTATGAGAATAACGAACGTTCAAGTGTTGACAATTACAGAAAATCAATTAAAAGATGAAATGAGCGAATCAGTGCTCTTCAATTCAACAAATTTATTTCAATCTAGATTTTTTTGATTTAAGCGGAATAGTTGTAAAAAAATAAGTCATTATGGCTATCAAGCGTTCAGCATTAATCATACCAGCCTCTATTCTCATTCACTTATTAATAGTGAACGGAACCCTTTTCTTGTTTACTCCCGATACCTACCTTCAGGGGTTGAATGCACTATATTACAATTTCTCTTGGTTGTTGATAACCAGTGCTCTGGATTTTTACCCCACCAAGCGAAAAGAGAACTTCTTTACGAACATACATAAGATGTTCAACCTTTATACTTTATTTGGGCTCTGCTATTTTGCGATTTTCGGCTTTGGAACGACGGTAGCGGTTTCAGTTGTATATCATATTAAAATATTATTGATCATTTTTTTACTTCTAACGATATATAGAATTTCATTCTATTGGGCCTTAAGAAAATACCGTTTTATGGGGGGGAACTATGTGAACGTATTAGCTATTGGACGAGATAAAAATTTAAAGAAAATAAGAAGGGTTTTTGACGATCCCTACCTAGGTTATCGCTATAAAGGTTTTTTTGATGACAGTCCTTCAGTGAGTCCAACCTATTTAGGGGAGATATCAAAGTGCTTCGATTATATTACAAAAAATGATATAGATGAGGTGTATTGTCTCGCCTCTAAATTTTCCCAATCTGAACTTCAACGTCTTATCGATTTTGCCGATAATAACTTGATAAAACTTAAGATTATTCCCGATAATAAAGAAGTTTTTACTCGCTCGATGAGCTTGGAAATGTATGACGGAATACCGGTACTTAACATTCGCAGGGTGCCCCTTGATACAGACTATTCACGAGTAATTAAGCGTATTTTTGATTTGATTTTTTCTTCTTTGGTCATGGTATTTGTGTTGTCATGGTTGGTGCCTTTGATGTACATATTGATCAAATCTGAATCACGAGGCCCTTTGTTCTTTAAGCAAAAGCGGCATGGATATAAAAAGCGCGTTTTTTGGTGCTATAAGTTTCGATCGATGGCGAATAATTCGGAATCTGATTCCAAAATGGCTACCAAGAATGACATGCGTGTAACCAAGGTCGGTAAATTTATTAGAAAAACCAGTATCGACGAACTACCACAATTTATTAACGTGTTTTTAGGTGATATGAGCGTAGTAGGCCCTCGACCTCATATGGAATTGCACACAGAAGGCTATCAAACCTCCGTAGATAAATATTTAGTTCGACATTTTGTGAAACCTGGCATTACGGGTTTGGCACAAATTAGAGGCTATAGGGGAGAGGTTGAAAAAAAGAGCGATATCTTAAATCGAATCCGTTTAGATGTATTGTATGTAGAAAAATGGACTTTAGGGTTGGATTTAAGAATTATCTACATGACAGCATATAATGTGTTTTCCGGAGAGGAAAAGGCGTATTAGATAAAACTTAATAGTTATTAATAAATTGTTAAATTTCTTATTTTAGTAATATGGCTCTTATTTATTTTTTGGCATCTTATTTAGCTTCATTAAATAGTCTATAAAGATTTTCTGCGGATTTTGAACGATTAGGTTGCTTCTATATTTTTGAAGATATAAGTTTTAAGTTCATAAAAAACAACATTGCTTTGAGAGTTGTATATAGACTTTAGTTCTCTACAAAAATTGTACTTGATAATACAAAAAGAAACTAAAAACCCATTCACTCAACTCTCTTATCTATATTAAACCCGAATTACCTATGGAACAGACGAATATTAACAAATTAATCTCTAGATATTTAAAGGACTGGCCTTTTTTTGCCATTGGAGTAATCATCTTTTTAGCTACCGCCTATCTCTATATAAGATACAGAGCAGAACCACATTATGAAATATCTAGCACAATTTTAGTAAAAACGAATGATGCTGGGCAAGGTTCTTTGCAAAATGAAAGTATTAAAAGACTTGGGCTAATCAAGAATTCTACCGTTGTAGATGATCAAATTGGTATTTTGAAATCCACTGGTCTTATGGAAAAAGTTGTTTTCAATCGCTCATTAAATATCAGTTTTTACATTGAAGGACGTATTCGCGATGTCGAGGTTTACGGAGAAGAAACCCCTGTGCAGATTTTGGCAGACGAAACGGCTACTGATGTAATTTATAATTTACCTATTTATTTAAAAATTACCAATGACAATAAATATGAATTAGAAACTGAAATCAATGCAGAAAAATATAAATCGGAGCATAATTTTGGAGATTTAGTTGATGCACCATTTGGTACATTTACAGTTACTAGAAATGAAAGAACTAATTATATTGATAATGGAAAACCTTTGTTTTTCATACTTCGTAAGACCGACATCGTTATAGAATCTTATCTTTCTAATCTAAATATTGAACAAGCTGATTTAAACAGCCACTTATTAAACATAAGGTTCAAAAGCAATAACAAGAATAAGGGAGAAGATGTTGTTGCAGGTCTTTTGGAGACGTATGTTGAAGAAATGATAAAATACGAAAACGAGTTGGCGGAAAATACCATTAAAATGATTGACAACCGTCTAAAGCTCTTATCCGGGGAAATTCAAGGGGTCGAAAAATCTGTCGAGGAATTTAAAACTAAAAATGATCTGACTGATGTTACCAGCAACGCAAATATATATATTGAACAGGCTAACGAATATCAGAAATTAATAGCCGATTACCAAACCGAAATTAATGTATTTGATGCTATAGAAACATATCTGTTACAGGGCAATCTAGATACTCCCATACCTGCTTCCCTAAGTGCTAACGACCCCTCTTTGACCACAATGATTGATAGGTATAATGAAACTCTACTTGATAAAGGACAAATTGCTCAATCAGCCTCAAAGGCAAACCCTCTTATAATAAACTTTAATCGTACACTAAACGAGTTAAGCAAGGCAATAATAGAAAATGTTAGGAGCGCTAGAAACCGCTTGAGGATTGCCCAACGCAATTTACAATCAAATGCAAATAAATACCAAGCCCAAATCGCGAGGGTTCCTTCTATGGAACGTCAATTGGTAGATATTAGCCGCGATAAAAGTACTAAAGAAGGTCTCTATTTATACTTGCTCCAAAAGAGGGAGGAGGAGGTGTTGTCCTTAGCTGCCCCGGTTTCCTCTACTCGAATAGTTAGTTTGCCCAAGGCCTCAAGATTTCCAGTAAGCCCTAATAAAACCTCGCTATATCTTGGAGGAATAATTCTTGGTTTATTTTTACCATTATCAATTCTTCATATTAAAGATTTGCTTAACAATAAAGTCAACAATTTAGATGAATTATCCATACTATCCAGCACGCCTCTTTTAGGTGAAATTGCTCGTAGCCGAAGAGAACAAATTAATGTGAAAATCAACTCTAATCGAACACCTGCGGAAGAGCTCTTCAGGTTATTATGTTTTAATTTGGATTATCTAAAGAAAAATTCGACAAATAAGACAATTTTAGTGACATCTACGATTAAGGGGGAGGGTAAAACTCATATCGCGGCAAATTTAGCCGCCACTTTCGCAGCTAATGGAGAGCGTGTTGTAGCTTTATCTTTTGACTTGAGACAACCCCAATTAATGAAGAAATTTAATTTTCAAGATACTCCAGGCATCACTGACTTCATTTTAAATAAAGAAATAGACCTCAACGACATTTTAAAAAATCATCCAGAAAATAAAAAGTTATACCTGATTGGATCAGGAACATCTATTAATCAAATTGGTAGTTTGATGCTTAGTAAAGAAATTGGAGTACTGCTTGAAAAATTGAAAGAAAAGTTTGATCGCATAATTCTTGACACACCTCCAATAGGCATGATTTCAGATGCATTCGCGCTAAATGAATACATTGATAGTACTATTTATGTTGTTAGAAAAGACGTTACCAAAAAAGAGCATTTAAAAATAATCGATAATATAAATAAGAATAATAAATTAAGGAATACAATGATATTACTGAATGATACAGAAGCTGGGTCTGCATATGGTTACCCGACCAGTAATTATTAATGCCAAAACTTTAAATAAGTGAATCATAAAAATCATGTAATCTTTGAATATTGGAATTCTAATTGAACTTAAGTAAGAAAATAAATATGAATGTCATTAAAAAGGAGATTATTAAATAACGGATTAGCCTCAATCTTTCAGAAAGGGGTTCGGGTTTTGGAACAACTATTTCTTGTTCCATTCTTTATATCAGCATGGGGTGCTGCTTATTATGGTGAATGGCTTACACTAACCATTATCCCAAGTATAATTGGGTTTTCGGACTTAGGTTTTGGAACAGCGGCTGCAAATAGTTTCGTTTTGAATTATGCTAGTGGTGACAAGAAGAGAGCAGCCAATACAAGCGTTACAGGAATGTATATCATTACTGTGATGATATTAATTGCAATGATTTTAAGCGCCATTGCAATACTAGTTTTAAATAGTTTTAAAGTCTTTGATAAATCATTAATTAATGGTACAGAAGCAATTATAGCAATTTCAGTACTAATTCTAGCTAGATTACTAAATTTCTATAATCAGCTAATCGAGTCTTATTATAGAGCAGCAAAAAAAGCTGCGCTTAGTATAAATTTGTTAAGTATAAAAGCCGCGTTAAACTTAGCAGTTGGTCTAATTGTCCTTCTAATGGGTTTTGGAATAGTTGAGTTTGCTTTTTCTCAGCTAATTGTAATTATATTGTTTAATTTTTTTTATTGGTCTAAAGGAAGAAAGATTTTAAATCTATCTGAATATTATCAAGGTGAAAATGACAAAAAAATATTAAAACAGATTACAAGTAAGGGATTAGGCTATTTGATGTTTCCTGCTTGGCAGGCAATCTACTTTCAAGGAACAACGTTTATTGTAAGAATTATACTGGGTCCAGAGGCTGTTGCTATATTCAACACGGTTCGCACCTTAAGCCGATCTGTTAATCAATTATTAAATATTATAAGCTCAAGTATCTTTCCCGAACTACAATATGAAATCGGGGAAGGAAATATCCGAAGTGCTCAAAAAATTTATAGAATATCTATTATATTTTCGTTCATCATTGCTATCTCTGGAGTGATGTTTTTGGCATTTTTTGGTCTTTGGTTTTATCAAATCTGGACAAATAACGAATTAAATGTTCCACCCACAATGTGGTACATATTTATCGTTGGTATTTTATTCCATGCATGCTGGTGGTCTTCGGAACCTGTTTTTAGAGCAAAAAATGAGCCATATAAATTTGCACTTGTAGGAGTTTTTGCTGCTTTCGTGTCAGTGTCTTTAACTTATATATTCTCAAAATACTGGGGATTAACTGGGGCTGCTTTAGGAGCTTTAAGTTTAGATGTAATTATGGCATTTGTTATAATTCCAAAGAGTTTAAATTTATTGAACCTGAATTTTGGAGATATTTTGACCCATGGCTTCACTGATATAAAACAATTAGTTTTCAATATAAAAAAGAAGGTTAAATTTCTATGAAAGTTACACAAATTACACCTGGAAGATTTCATCATTTTCATTTAGCCAGACAATTACAGAAATATGATTTATTAGATTCTCTTTATACTGGCTATCCAAAATTTAAATTAAAAGATGAGCAAGGGATACCGCAAGAAAAAATTAAAACATTTCCTTGGATTCAAACACCCTATATGAAGAGAAGTCTTTTAGGGCTAAATAAATTTACATACCTAAATAAAAATTGGGAGTGGCTGGGGGCCCAGGCCTTGGACAAGTATGTTTCCCATAAAATTAAAGAAAGAGGTATTTTAATTGCTTTATCTTCTACAGGATTAAATTCTGGCATGAAAATGAAATCTATAGGCGGTACATATATTTGTGACCGAGGATCATCTCATATAGTATTTCAAAATAAAATTTTAGCAGAAGAATATGAACGTTGGGGTTTTAACTGGGAAGGAATCGACACTAGAATTATTGAAAAAGAGAAATTAGAATATCATAATTCTGATTTTATCACTGTACCCTCAGAATTTGTAAGAAATTCATTTATTAAAGAAGGTGTAGAAGATAGTAAATTAAAAAAAATACCATACGGTGCTCGATTGGATAGATTCAAAAAAATAGCAGAACCCTCCAGTGATAAATTTACCGTTTTATGGGTTGGAGGTGTAACCCTAAGAAAAGGATTTATGTACGCTTTAAACGCTTTCAACGCATTAAAACACCCCAGAAAAGAATTTATCGTAATTGGTCATGTGTCCAATGAAATAAAAAGTCTAATTAAACTAACTAACAGTGAAAATGTAATATTTAAGGGAGTCGTACCCAACATCCAACTTGTTGAATATTACAGCCGTTCAGATGTATTCTTATTGACATCACTTGAAGAAGGGTTGGCCATGGTCCAAGGAGAGGCATTAGCCTGTGGATGCCCTATAATAGCTACACCCAATACTGGAGCGGAAGACCTGATAACCGACAATCGAGAGGGATTTATTATACCTATACGCAACATTGACGCAATAGTCGAATCGTTTCAAAAGCTTTTGGATACACCGAATTTGCGCAACGAAATGAGCAATTATGCCTCAAATAAAGTTCAATCGATAAATGGATGGAATCAATACGGATCAAAGTTTAAAGCCTTAATTGAAGGAATAAAATGAGAATATTATATATTGGGGAAGATAGCCCGTATAGTACATCTTTTCATAGAGCAGAAGCTTTGAGAAGAATAGGGTGCAGTGTTAATATTATTAATCCTAACTCAGTAACAAAAAGGATACATAAAATAAAATATAAAATACATTATAGAACAGGGTATCGTTTTTTACAGAAAAGAATGTTATTGTGGCTTGATTCTGAATTGAAAAGTAAAGACTATGATTTAGTTTGGATAAATAGTGGAGAACTTTTCGGAGAAGAGTGCTTAAACTTAATAAAGCAAAAATTAAAAGTTCCAATAATACTTTACAACAATGATGATCCTACTGGAGGACGTGATGGTAGAAGATTTGACTCATTACTTAAGGCAATACCTAACTATGATATGTGCGTGGTAATGCGCGATATCAATGTAAATGAATACACTAAGTTAGGAGCGCGAAAAGTTCTTAAGGTTTATATGAGTTACGATGAAATTTACCACGCACCTATTTCAAATAATAATTTTTCGGATTCTTTTAAGTCTGAAGTTAGTTTTATAGGAACTAACATCCCAAATGATAATAGAGATATTTTTTTACATACATTAATAAAATATGGTGTTCCACTATCAATATGGGGTGGGAGATGGGAAAAATCTCCCTATTGGAATCAATTAAAACCTTATTTCAAAGGCCAAACATTAAAAGGAAAAGATTACATATCAGCCATTCAAGGTTCTAAAATATGCTTAGGTCTACTCTCAAAAGGTAATAGGGATTTACATACTACTAGAACTTTCGAAATTCCCTTCATCGGTAGTCTCCTTTGTGCCGAGCGAACATCTGAACATCTAGAGTTGTTTGATGAAAATCTCGAAGCTGTTTTTTGGAATAGTGCTGAAGAATGTGCCGAGAAATGCAAAGAACTTTTAAAAAATCAATTATTAATAAATCAAATATCAAATAATGGAAGGAAAAGGTTAATTAATGACGGAAGAGGTAATGAAAACGTTGTCAAGCACATTTTGTCCGAAATAAACAATTGAGAATTATGGTACTAATAAAATTTCTTTCTCTTCTATTATTATTGCCATCATTAATTGTGACGAAAAAGCTAATTAAAAAACAAGATTTAAATTTCTTCGATTTACTTATCCTATTTAACACTCTTTATTTTGTTTTAATTCCCTTGAAATCCAGTCAGGAAGTATTTAATACATTAGGTATAATCTCACAGTCCACATCCTTATTTGTATTTTTTTATCTTCTATTTTTTTTTATTTGTCTACTTATAGGCAGTAATTTAATAAAAAGCAAAAACCGGTCACCAATCAACATAACATATTGCCTAAAAAAATTTCCTTATTTGCAAGTAGGTATTCCTTTTAAGTTATTTTTGGTTGCTCTCCCAATTTTCTCTCTTATTTATTACATTCCTCAAATGTCAGTAATTTCAGCCTTTGAAGTAGTTAGTCAGTCAGGAAAGAACATTTCTTATGAGCAATCCTCAATGATTAAATTTTTCAGTACTGTTTTCAGACTCGGCTTGATTATAACATTAATTCTTTTTTTTCAGGATTTGACCAAAAAAAAAATCGATAAATTTATTTTAGTTTCTCTATCATTATTTCTAGTAAATTTATTAATGTTATCTCGGAGACAATTATTGGTTTTCCTCTTGTTCACTGCATTAATTTTTTACAGCAACAACAGAGAGCTTATTAATAGAAAAGTACTTATCTACATAACCGGTTTTTGCACTTTTCTTTATTTTGTTTATTTTCCTTTTTACAATATTATCCGACATTCTCCGATTATATTTACTGCAAATAGTCCAATTACATCCATTAAATCTATATACGATTATGGTATACGTAGTTTTGAAGATAATAATAAGAGTGCCTCACAATCAGTTGATACAAGAGCGCTTGGACTCTATCGGTCACTCTATAAATTAGCTGAAATTGATTCAGATACTGATATAACATGGGGAGCAATTACATTATCGGCTATTGACCATGCAATACCCAAGGTCATTAATCCTGGAAAAGGATCAGGATCTGAGCTGCTTCTGCAAAACCGACTTCATACTAACAAAGATTCAGCTGATTCAATTTTACTAATAGCACTTGCCGATTATTCTATACTCGGTTCTATAATTACGGCTCTAATCTTTTTCGTAGTGTATAAAATTTTATATTCCCTGTATTTTATTTCTGAATCAATATTTGGAAAAATCAGTTTAGGCTCTTTCTATTTAATTTTTTTCTTATTTCAAATATCCTTTGGGGCAGAACAAAAATTAGATGGTGTTCTGGCTAATGTTATCGCCTATGCCATAATATTAATTGTTATTGTAATACTCTATAAAATTAATTTAATTTCTTCTGTATATGAAGAAAGCAAATATGATAGAGAAATAAGAATTGAAGATTTATAAAAATTCTGTTGTCTTTGCTCTGAAAATCAAATTTGAGAATGGAATTAAAAAGATATAAAATACATTTATATCAATTTCAATTATAGAATTATTTTTCCAAACTAGTCTAAATGGAAATTATCTTTTTAACTCATCACCAGAACTCTTTAGGCTATAGCATGAAGCGTTATACATATTTTTTAAGTGATGGTTTGCGGCAAAGAGGACATAAAACATCAATATGGGCTCCAAAACTCTTCCTTTCCAAAAACAGACCGTCTAGAGGTTTAGGCAAGTGGTTGCGCTATGTTGACCAATTTTTATTATTTCCCATTTGGTTTAAGCACAAAAGTAAGAAGAAACCCAAAAACACATTATTTGTTTTAATCGATCAAGCCCTAGGTATATGGACTCCATTAATAAATAAGAAAGCACACGTAATTCACTGTCACGATTTTATTGCATTAAATTCGGCTCTTGATAAAATAAAAGAAAATCCAATAAGTTGGTCTGGAAAAATTTACCAGCAACTTATTTATAGGGGCTTCTGCAAAGCAAAGAATTTTATATCCGTGTCAAAAAATACCCAAAATGAATTAACTAATCTACTATCAACCCATCCCCTGGTCAATGAACAGGTCTATAATGCGATAGACCCTTCTTTTAAACCCGGATCTAAATCGGAAGCTCGAACCTTTATAAGCCATTGTTTAAACAATGATTTTTCCCAAGGATATATCCTTCATGTGGGAGGTAATACATTTTACAAGAACCGAGAGGGAGTCTTGGCAATTTATGAGGCCTTACGAAATCAATGCTCTCAATCGCCACCTCTCCTATTGGTTGGTGGAGCTAGCAAACCATCGGCAAGCATTCTAAAACACTACGAATCTTCGAGCTATAAAAACGACATTTATTTTTTGCCCAATGTAGATGATTTCTTCCTCTTAAAAGCCTATCAAGGTGCCTGTTTATTACTATACCCCTCCCTATTCGAAGGGTTTGGATGGCCTGTTGGTGAAGCCTTGGCATGTGGTTGCTTAGTTGTTACTACAAATGAAGCTCCTATGAATGAAATTGGAGCTTCGGCAGCCCTCTATATTTCTCGCAACTCTAATGAAGAAAGTATAACCTGGGCCAAAGGTTCTGCGAAGATTGTAGAGCAAGCTTTACTACTTTCTACCAAGGATAAAGATAAAAGAATAAAAGAAGGTTTAGACAGTATAATTAGGTTCAATGAAGTGCATATTTTAAATCAAATCGAATCTATTTATCAAAAAATTATTTTTGAGCATACACTTGCAGATGTATCGTGAGCATAAATTCATTTGTTGAAACAAAAATGTCAAAATAATTATCTAATTTTTTTTATTGTAGGCGTAAGTGCTACTATATTCCTAGGTTGGAAAACAAACCCTAAGCTAAAAAACTGTCTTTTATTTAAGGTGGTTTTAAGAATTGATCGACCAAGTACGTATGACAGGTAGACGAACAGCAGTACCCTTTACGGGCCTAAATTTTTAAACAGGTTTTTATCTTAATAATATAAAGCGAGCGACATTCTCATTTGGACAGATGCTTGGTCTATATAATTTAAGGTTTTTTGTCTTGTCGAAACTGGACCATACTTATTACCATCAAGAAGCCTTGATTTGAAGGATGTACTTTGGGGGTGTAATTGGATTAGCAGTTGGATTTATAGTCACATTTACCACATTGTATTTATTTCGTCTACAAAAAGACTAGGGATTATGAAAGAAAAAAAGTGTAAACGTATTCTTTTTATAGGATATAATTTTTCGCCGGAACTAACGGGAATTGGAAAATATTCAGGAGAAATGATGCATTGGTTAGCCCAACAAGGACACGACTGCACCGTACTTACTGCTTATCCATATTATCCTTATTGGAAAATACAAGAGCCATATCGAAAATATAGGTTTTGGTATAGAAAAGAGGTTGAACACTTTTCTTCAAGAGGAAAGCTAACAGTATTACGATGTCCAATTTATGTGCCAGAGCAACCAAGTGGTATTAAACGAATACTATTAGACACATCATTTACTATTAGCTCATTATGTAGAATATTACCACTATTATTACAAAAAAAACACGATTGGGTCATATCCATCGCTCCTTCTTTTCAGTTAGGTATACTAGGAGTATTATACAAGAAATTAAGAGGGGTGAAACATTTGCACCATGTTCAGGATTTACAGATTGAGGCAGCTCAAGATTTAGGTCTTATTAAATCCAAAGTTTTGCTAAAGCTTTTATATGGAGCCGAGCGGTTTATTTTTAAGCATACGGACGTTGTGAGCAGTATATCAGACGGAATGATAACACGTATCGAGAAAAAAGCGCAAAAACCATTGCTGTTTTTTCCCAATTGGACCGAGACAAACAGTTTCTTTCCTATTCTTAAAGACCATGGCGGCTTGAAAGAAAAATTCGGCTATTCCTTAACCGATTGGGTCGTCCTTTATTCAGGGGCTATTGGAGAAAAACAGGGCCTAGAATCTATTTTACATACCGCCAAAACATTACAATCACACAAAAATTTAAAATTTGCTATTTGTGGTACGGGGCCCTATAAAGATACTTTAAAAAACATGGCTACTAATATGGAATTGAGGAATGTACGTTTTTTACCCTTACAGCCTAAATCCGATTTTAATGAATTTTTGAATATGGCCGATTTGCACTTGGTAATACAAAAGGAAAAGGCGAGTGATTTAGTAATGCCTTCTAAATTGACCACTATTCTCTCCGTAGGTGGATTGGCCCTAATTACGGCTAATGAAAAGTCGAGTTTACACAAAATTGTCCAGGAATACTGCATGGGTCTTCTAATTCCTGCTGAAGATCAAGAGGCTTTAAATACTGGAATTTTGGATGCTTTTCTGAGTCAAAATCACGACACTATAAAAATAGCGGCGCGAACTTATGCAGAGAACTATTTAGCTAAAGACACCATCATGCGGGTATTTGAAAAAAAATTATATAACTGATATTCTTAAGTGCATTTCATCGATAAATGGCGTTGTTGATAAAGTATACAGTATAAATCAGGGATTCCTTTGTAAATTTATCTGATTATGCTGCCCCCTCAACCATTAAAAGATGCCCATACTATTTAACCAATCAACAATCGCCAGATTTATAAACACTGTTTATTATTAATACCAAACTATTATGAAGAAGAGCTTTTTAAAAGCGGTTTTTTCATTTAAGACCAAAATTTTAAGTCCGAAACTTGATGATTTACATCGAAGTGCAGTTTCAAATTTGCAAGTACGAAATTTGGGAGATTTAAACTTCAAAAAACGGCAAGAACTTATAAAACATGCTTTGAAACATTCGCCGTTCTATCAAAAAAAATATGAGGGATTAAATTTTTTAAATGATGGGTTATTACAAAATGAAGACTTTACCTTATTACCTCCCTTAACCAGATCTGAACTTAGTAAAAATTTTGATAGTATTAGAGCTAATAATATCGTGGGGTCCGACTGTCGTAAGGCTACGACCTCTGGAAGTACGGGATCCCCGATTTCCGTTCTGCATGATTGTCGACATCCCGAAACTCCAATAAGATGGCGAATATTGGACTGGTGGGGGGTAAGCCCTTGGGAAAATCAAGCCTTCATTTATCGCTATCAACGTCCTTTAATGAAACGCCTACGAAATAGAATACTTTGGTGGCCGACACAAAGAATCTTTTTAGCCGCTGCCAACCTTAACGAAAAGAAAATCAATAGATTCATTCGAGATTTTAATAATATCAAGCCGAGTTTGCTACAGGGTTATGTTGACGTTGTATTCGAATTTGCTCTCTATCTTTTAGATAATAAAATCAAAATACACCCCCCTAAAATGGTATGGGTAACATCGGCTCCCCTATTTGAGGCACAGCGAGAAATAATGGAAAAGGCATTTGGTGCACCTGTCTGTGATCAATATGGAAATACCGAAATATTATTAATCGCTGCCGAATGCCCCGAAAAAAAGGGCTTGCACGTAATGCACGATACAGTACACATAGAGTTCGTCGACAAAAACAACCAACCTGTTCCACCTAATACTACGGGAAAAATACTTTTGACAGATCTTACCAATTATGCCTTTCCCTTAATACGCTACGAAATCGGAGACGAAGGTAAATTCTTAGATTATACTTGCTCCTGTGGAAGACCCTTACCTTTGATGGAAAATGTTAGAGGCAGGCAAACCGTAAATATTAAGACTCCTTCCGGCTTATTAATAAGAGGGGAGCATCTAATGGCTATGTTCGATGGACATATGAAAGTATTCAAAGAAATACAATTAAAACAGGAAGAGGATTTTTCGGTAGATATTAATTACGTACCTCGCAAGTCTGACCAAGAAGCCAAAAACTCTGCCCAAAGGATGGCAACACTACTTAAGAAGAGATCAAGATATGAAATTGAAGTTACTTGCAGAAAAATTGAACGAATAAATCGCACAAATACAAAAACACCACTAATCATAAGCAACCTAGGGTAAACTTTAAGTTTATGTTGAAATCTGAACAACTCAAATTTTTTATAAAAAAGACTTCACATAGCATTGTTGACGGTAGGTATCATTTCCTATCAAATCAAACAGCAAGCAAAGTTCTACAAAATATTGAAAAGAAAAAAGGGAAGCTTAATTCTAACCTGAAAAATCAAGCTGACATCTATGCAAGAGAAATATTAGGTTGGAAAGGATTTTCTCCATGGCTCTACGTATATTCTGCAATTAGTAATACCTTTCGCGAAGGTTGGATACCCGACAACTATTATGGAAAGATGGTCATCCCAAAAATTCAAGGTAATTATGGTAAGATCTCTTCTCTAAAACCATTATGCAATAAAATCTTAAACGATTACGTTAGTCCTGAGCTTGTTTCTTATATCAATGGATTTTGGTTTGACAAAAATCTTAAACCAATAAATCGTAGTGACATTGAAAAATTAGTATTTTCAGAATCATCAAAAGTTGTTTGTAAACTCGATCAATCATATCAAGGGAAAGATGTTTTTTTATTTAATTGTCAAAATTTTGACATTGATTTTATTGAAAAAAAAGGAAATAGTATTATTCAAAACTTCATTCAACAGCATCAGTTTTTTAATAACTTCACAACCAGTTCTGTAGCAACCATCCGGATGACTACTGTGGTTGACCAAATGAATAAAATTTCATTAAGAGCATGCTATTTAAGACTTGGTAGAAAATATGATACCCATGTAAAATCATCGAGTCATATCAGAATACCGATCAACCTGTACGATGGAAGTCTTCAGGAGGAGGGATATTTAACTGATTGGAGAACAATATGCAAACACCCTGACAGTCTTGTAGGATTCTCTGGAAAAAATGTCCCTCAGTATGATAAGTGTGTTAGATTAGTTTTAAAACTTCATGAAAACTTTCCAATGGTCCGTTGTATTGGATGGGACATTATTGTGGATAATAAAAATAAACCTGTTTTAATGGAATGGAATGGTTATAGCAACGATATAAAATTTTCAGAGGCTACACAGGGGCCGTGTTTTAAAGATTTGAACTGGCATCTATTAAAAAAACATTAAAGATTTTTTGGTTAAAATTTAATTTGATAATTCTCTCGAATAAATTGCTTCATCTTCTCAACGTTTTCGCCACAGGCTTTCTCCACTTCGTAAACTTTTGCATCCACCAAGGTCCTATACCACCAACCTTGTAAAAAATGCCACAAGAAACCTTCTTTGCCTTGGGTAAATCCTAGCTTAAAAAAATAGCGATATACAAAATAGATAAAGGAACGCCAGAACAATGGCATACCCGCATACTTTTCTTTCTTGTCTCTCTTGGACTGTGCATCTTCCGACATTAGATGCTTTGTATCAGAGGTGTTTGTAGCAGGAAGGATTTTGTGAGATATGTTCAATAATTCTATAGCTTCCCTTGTGGCATAATTATTATGCTTATCTATCCACCAACCTAATGGGTTTAAATTATGATCAATAAAGAAACCATCGAACAAAACACTTGTACCTTGAGTCAGTACAATATGTTCATCCATCCATCTATTCTCACAGATTGCCTGATTGCGCCGAAACAATCTTAGCATATTCATCTGAACCATACCCTTGGTCATTAGCTTGTTCAGAAAGTACATTTTTCTTTCGAACACGACTCCTGATATGCCTCCTTCCAAACCTGGTAGTTTTTCGTTAATTTCATTTACAAGACCATCGGTCAGATATTCGTCCGCATCAAGACGAAAAACCCAATCCGTGGTAAGCGGCAAATTTTCTAAACCCCAGTTAAATTGTTTGGCATGGTTATTCTCCCATTTATTCTGGTAAACCTTTGCTCCAAGAGATTCCGCAATGGCGACCGTGTCATCGGTAGAGAATGAATCTACTAAATATACCGTTTCAGAAAATCGCTGTGCATTTGTTACACAGCGTTCTATGTGTTTTCCCTCATTATAGGTTAGGATAATAGTAGATATAGAATTCATCAGTCCCTGATTTCGCGTTTTTTTATAAATTTTGCCGGATTACCGCCCACAACGGACCATGGCTCTACATTATTAAATACTGCAGCCCTTGCGCCAACAACAGTACCTTCGCCTATAGTTACTCCCGGTCCAATAAATGCATCGGCGGCCACCCAAGCCTTGCTCTTTATGACAATAGGAGCCAAAAACAAATGATGTTCCTTACTGGTATAATCGTGGCTCGAAGCGCACAAATAACATTTTTGACTAATAGTTACATTGTCTTCTAAGATAATACGTCCTTGATTGTAACAATCCGCTTTTTGACCTAAACAAGAATAGTCTCCCATTTCAAGATTCCAAGGTGCCCAAATCTTAGCATTTGCATGCACAATACTTTTATATGAGACCTTTGCTCCAAAACACCTTAACACAAATATTCTCCACCTACGAAATACACGCAAAGAAAACGGTCTAAACAATAACAAATAACCAATGGACCAAACTATTCTGCCCAGTTTGTTAGACAGGGTAAATTTATGGCGTGTTTGTGTCATGTTATAAGACTCGTTGGTCATATATTGTTCTTTAGGCGCATGTACGCGATTTTTTTACTAATAATACGCGGAGCCGAGCTAGCGATTTCCAGCATTCGTAATTTTTTAAGTGTAATTTTCATTCGTCTTTGATAGATACTATAGTCGTTCTTCACCAAAGCACTGTGAAAACTATTACGAGATACTTTTGTAACATCTGACCGCATCGTGTAAATAGTCTTTCTTAGCGGTGTTAGTTTAACGGAATTGGCAGTTACTCTCTTTTCCGGTCTCCACTTATTTAACTTATCCTTTTTATGCAGCCTAAAAGATAGGCCTTCACGACGCTGTCTAAAACCGCCTGCTTGTGCATAAATAGCATCCTTCTCAGACAAATCAATAAGATTTACTTTGTCTTCAGCTATGCATTTTTTAAGAAGGTCGTTAATCTCTGTGTTTCGGATTATAAGCATATTTGTGCCCTGCGCATCTATTTCGAATTGAGGCAACCAAGCATCACCAACCGTTACATCCGCCGTTTCTCCAACCACATCATCGCAGAAATCACAAGCCTCTAGCATCAAGGCACCCTGATTGAATTTACCACCAATGACATTGCCTGAATCCTCCACTATTTCCTTTGCATCGCTATATGCCGTAAAAACATATGCTCGGGCAGGTATACCTTCACCTTTAGTACGGTATTTGAATTTAGTGGCTTTCTCCGGGGCTATTCCTTTTCCCCAAGCAAGGGACAAGGTCCAATTGACACTCTTAAGATGCCCACAGACTAGAGCTAAGGTGTACTTGATCGATTCCTTAACGAAATCATCGGACAATTGTATCCTTCGAATAGCCTTTATCATACAAGGTACACCAATTAAAAGGTATTTACCAGGTTTTTCTTTAATTAGGTTAAGCACCTCTGAAAGCTCAATAACATGATATTTGGTACGAGCTCCATTCTGTATTTCTTCAAGAGATGTGCTCAGCCCGTATTTAAAGAAGGGGTCGGAAGCTTCGGTTCTAAGAGATTCCTTAACATGTATGACGCCATCAATCATTCCGTTCTTGAACAAAGAGGCGCCAATATAAGTCCCAAAACCTCCAGAAGTTCCTCGATTTCTATAATCCGCCTCGGTAACAAAACCGGCATAGACGTTTTGATAAGGACCTATATATTCGCTTTTGTTCTTATTATCGCTCCCGAGAAAAGTATTTGCCAATACATTTTCATTGTAATTTGGATTCAATGAGGGACAGACAAACTCAGCCTTTGCTATAGTTTGAGCATCCTTTTTTTCAATAGATTGCAAATCCGGGACATACTCTCCATATTCGTTTAAACTCATTTTTGTACTAGTTGCAAAGGCACATGCGCCACAACCTGTACAATAGCCACCCGAAATTACTTTCTCTAAACTTCCTTTTGTGTTCACTGCTGTCATAAGAATTAGTTTAAAGATTGGATCAAAAATTCTATGGAAATATCTATTTGCCTTTTAAGTTTATCTTTTACAGTTTTAAAATCAATATTATTCAGATTGTTTAAATCTACGTTATCCCCTTCCCTTAATAAACGTTCTTGCAATCCAACTATATCCATAAGACTCTCTTGCCTGCTATTATTGTTTTTACTGGCTGGAGTAATTGTGTAAAATGGCTTTTCAAAAATTAGCGAAAAAATACTCCCATGAAAAGAGGTTGTCAACACGACACTAGCACCATTGTAAAGCCCTAAAAATTCCGCAGGGCCATAATCCCTAATGTTTAAAATTTTATCATCTGCCTCAAGTGGCATTTCATTCTTACAAACACGTATAATCTTATATCCTGTTTTACGCTGTATTTCATAAGCAAGGTCTTCTGCATATTTATTCTTCTTGAAAATAAAAAATAATATATAAGGTTCTTTGGCTTCATATGGAACCATGATTTCCTGCCAATCTTCTTTCGTAAGAAGCAAAGTAGGATCAACAACATGCAATGCATCTTTTCCTGTTACCTCCTTTATGATATTTACCCCGTCTGCTTCCCTTGTACTGATATGGGTTAAGTTGTTGAGCCAATCTTTATATTGTGGATAGTAAGCTGAATCAACACTCCCAACCCCAAAACTGGAGGCGTAAGAAACTTTATTGGCATCTTTGGGAGCAAAGGTCAGGAAGTATGGTGCAATATTGGTTCCATTATTAGGGTTCCAGACTTGATCGCTGCCAACAATATAGGTTTCATACTTCATTGATGCGTTATATAACTCAGAATAACTTTTATATAATTTAGATACTGCCGTGTACTTTTTATGAAAACCATCAAAGCGTTTTTTACGCACTCTCGCCAACTTCGGATATTTAAAAGCACTATACTTATCCAGCCATTTCAAAGCAAAATCTTTCAGGTTATTCTTTACTGATATTTTTATTAAAGGGGCCGATAAACGCTCACTTCTATAATTGGGGTTCTTGTAGTAGAGGTAATTGATAATCTCGTTTTCGTAACCCATTTTTTTTAATGTATGGTGCAATGCAAATGCTTGTAATTCCGCTCCATAATTATTAACATTCAAAATGGTAATTATTCCTATCTTTTTCATTTCGGGGACATGCATTTATGATTTTATTCCCTTTAAAAATTGTTTCGCTGCTTGAGCAATGGTAAAATAGTCCTCATAAACCTTAAGTGCATTGACAGACATTTCGTTTTTTTCATCATAGCTCTTAACTAACCACTGCTTTAATAAATTATATGTTTCTTCTTCGGTGTCTTTCGTGACGATTCCTCCATTCTTTTCTTCTATTTCCCTCCAAATATTGACCTTGTCACTAATCAATACTGGTTTAGCACAGGCTAATGCCTCTACTACTGCTATGCCAAAATTCTCCTGATGGCTCGGAAGTACAAAACATTGACATTCATAAAAAGCGCCCCATTTTGCCTCTCCGGATAACATGCCTGCAAAGAGAATATTGCTCGAACCTTCAGCCAGTTTCTGCATCTCATGACCGTAAGGATGCATCTCAGGTCCTGCAATTATCAATTGAGGAATAGGGGACATTTCTTTTTCAAGCTTTCTATATGCTTTAATTAACAAATCAACTCCTTTCTTTTGATGAATTCTACTTAAAAAGAGGAAATAAGGCTTCTTGTTCCATTGGGGCACCCTTTTGGTAAAAGCCTCCCTCATGTCAGCAGTTCTCGAAGGAGGTGGCTGAATACCATATCCTACATTAATTTCCTTTTTAGGTTGATAATTTGGAAATGTTTTACGTGCCAATAACAATTCCTCTTCACAAGTAAACATTATTCCATCTGAACGGTTTACGACTCGATTTTCGAACAGCTTCCAATAAATTTCATTTCTTAAGGCCTTTAAGCGACGTTTTTTTGCTTTTTGAAAATAGGGATCTAGCATCCCATGCGGCATGATGTAGATTTTAGGAGATAAAATATTTTTGTTTCGAAATGCCATAATGGCTTTTACAGAGGCATATGTATGATATTGCCAAAGACCATGTACGACTATTACATCATAATTAAGGGCATTTTCCTTAAGCCAAGGAATTAGCCTAGAGTTATATCTCCAAGGGTTTTTTTTCTTGCCAATAGTGTAAATTTTAAACGAATCGTTTCCCAGATATTCGGAATGGGACGTATCAAAACAAACGACTTCATTTTTGACCCCCAATTTGAATAGTTCAGGAATGGCATTTCGAATGCCTTGACAAGGCCCTCCTTGCTTAGGGTCCATACTGGGTATAATTCGAAGTAATTTCATATTATATTTTATTTATTCCATCGACATACTGGAATTGAATCCCTTGTATCGGACCAATTCAGTATTTCGATAAAATAATCTACCAAAACTCTACCTGAAACATGATTCTCATAATTCTTCTTTATAAATTTTCTCGTTTTTGCAGAAATTCCGCCTTTTTCTATTATTCGTTTTAACGATGCATGTACCGATGTAACTGATAAATCATTCAGAACCTCTCCATTATATCTATTAATAAGAGTACTTGCGCCACATTTATTGCTTACAACAACTTTAGTACCCTCGGCTAAACTTTCGCTAACCACTGCACCCCAGCCATCATGTCTGCTAGGGAGTACTAACACGTCATGTTCAGAAATCTTTTTTCTCAACTCGAGATTTGGTAAAAAAGAATGAAATTCAATATTTTGTTTAAAACCATATTTTTTTAAAAAACCTTCCTTTTTATCTAAATTGTTTTTATCTAAACAAAATAAATTCGCCTTAAATGGTAATCCTTCCTTTTGAAGTATTTTTAATGCTGAAAACAAAATATCACATCCCTTTCTTTTAATTAAGGACCCTGCAAATATAATTTTAGGAATCTGGTAGTTATCTTCTTCATTGTTATTTATAGATTTTTCAACAGAATACGCCCATTCAAAAACTTTATTTTTCGGAAAGCCAAAACTTACGAATTGCTTAACCCCAATTTTACCCGTGGTTAATATAAATTCTATTTTAGAATTGTACTTAAATTTATAGATATATCCCCGAAAATTTCTAAATAAACCTTTTATACCTCTAAAATCATAAGGCTCGGTAAATACTCCTATTCTACACCCATTACTTATAGCTAATTTAAAACCTATATGCACCTTTGGGAACGCATTAATCCCTGAAAATAAATGTAAGGAATCAGAGTCTTTATTTTCTTTAATGATTATTTCTAATTTATCATTATTAGAAGACAAATCGACTATATTCAAACCATCTATTACAGGGTCTCCCCAGCCCATTGCAACTCTTTGAGGATTAATCTTCTCGGTAATTACCAATGTTGTTTGGTATGTAGGATGAGCCACTAACTCTCTAAAAAAGGCCGATTGATGTATACTATTAATATTTTGCCAAAAAAAAAGTTTCATTTTCGGGAGATGATTTTATTATATAATTGCATATACTGATTAGTAACAGCCTCCATCGAGAATCTTTTCAAATTATGGAGTCCATTTTGGATAAGCTTATTTCTCAAAGCCTCATCTTCATCAAGAGTTTTTATAGCATTTTTTATAGATTCTACTTTGTATGGATTAACTAATAATGCACTATCCCCAGCTACATAGGGCATTGAACTGATATTACTAGTGATAACTGGCCGACCCACACTATTTGCTTCTAGTATAGGCACTCCAAAACCTTCATATTCTGAAGCAAAAAAAACTATATCACAAGCATAATAACAATTGAAAATTTCTATCCTACTAATATTGTACTTCCACTCATAGTTTATTTTTGCATCAATTAATAATTTCTCTAAAGATTGATCTGGTTTTCTAATAAGCAGTAATTTAAATTTTGTAGCTTTTACAGCTTCTATCAATCTATGAACATTTTTGTTATTTCCGCTACCTATTTGAAGTATGCATGGATTTGACCCGTTATATTTTTTTGGCCTAAAGTGAAAATCAGTACAGGCAGGATTAGGTATAACATGAATTTTTTCTTCTGGAATTTTACACACTTCCATAAGCCTTCTTTTGGTAAAATCCGAAATTGTTGTAATATAATTAACGCTTCTTAAAGGTAAATCAAGCCATAAAACTTTAAATAAATATTTTCTGAGCCCTGTTAAATCACGCTCATATCTTCCTATATCGTGAACTGTTAGAATAGTTTTACGCTTCTTTAAGAAAAGTGCTATGGTGTGGATATCCCCTGTAATATGGTTGATTTCTCCTTGAAACTTTCTACTCCTATAAAAACTATGAAATCGTTTCCATTTATGAGTACAAACATAAATATTTGGCTCAACAAATCTCGGAAGGTTCTTAAGCAAATCATAGAATAGAGTTTCTATACTATGTACACCCTCCATCTTTGGCCTAAAAAAATAAGAAATTTTCAAATCAAGATTCTTTATGTTTTAATATTTAAATTTTTAAGCAAACAAGCTCACCTAAAAATTGCGTTATAAAGGTCATCGATTTGGTAGATAATCTCAAACTATTCCGTTAGTTTTTTTGTAGATATTGAGATTTTTAAAAACGTTTTATTAAAAACAAATTGTCCTGTATCTAAATTAGCAAATTCGAAATTTTTCCTAAGTCACAACGTGTTGTAAATAATATTTTATATTTCCAAAAATGATATTTGTTCTATATAAAGAAGAATATTACCTTACCAACTCCAGAATGATTTCTATCTGTCCTGTATTACCAAAGTCTTTATCTGCAAAAAGTATTACCGGTCGATTGGAATTAATTGAACTTGTCTCAGCCAAAATATTGGTTTTCTCTGATTTTATTAATGGAACTGATTCCATCAAATCAAATTTTGAATCTTCTCTTGTCCCAATGCTCAGATTAATACTAGGTAATAAATTTTCAATAATTTTTACAGTAATTTTATCTATAGCAAAGCTATTAGGTATGTTGATATCCAAAATTTTGCTTGTTCCTTTTTCTAATATAACTTTTTCCCTTCGGGTCCATATTTCCTTCTTAACATTGTTTTGTTGTTCAACAACCATATTGTTATCTGAATCTATAAGTTTAGCATAATTTGTATTTACATTATCAGAATTGGCAAAATACATTATATTTCTTTTCCGAAGAGGGTCTGACTGAATATCACGCCACCCATTTACTATTACCTCATAATAATTATTAGCTCCATTATCAAGTGCATCTCTATTGTGATGTATTGTACCTACATTGTTTTTCAATGTAGAATGCTTTTTAATGTTAAGAGTTGAGTTTATAATTTTATTGTTTGCCCCACTAACCCCAAAACAACCATGCTCTTCTGTGTTCAATTCATTAACGTAAACATTTACATTATCCATTGTAACGTAATCACCAGTTGTTACATCTAGGGGATAATATTTAGAGACTTCCGCAATATCTTTGATAATTACATTTTCAAAAGATACATTGTTTAGATTGCCTGTAAATCGAATATTATTAAACACATTCTCAGGGTCAAATATTGATGAATCATATTCAGAATAAACATTTTTAATAATACTGTTTGACATGTCCTGAGTCCCTAGAAAACCATCTCTTCGATAAGATCTGTAATTATCAACTATTACATTTTCAGGGGTTCCCGTTAGGGACAAAGAAGAGCAGTATCCGCTTGTTGTTGGTCTCACATTAGGTGTTCCCACATATTCCCCATAATCGATTGTATTAAGGATTTCAATATTTTTAGAATAAAATCCTTTTGTAGTGTCATCATGATTAAGATAAATTAAATGGGGTGGAGGAAAATCATACGACTTACCATTATAATCTCCAATAGAACTTCCATCTGCATCTTGCCAATCAGAATATCTATAAGATTTCAACCCTTCAGATTTCAACCCATCCACTACACCTTGAATCGCCATTAAAACCCCATCCATGGTAACATTTTTTAATGTAATATTTCTTGGGATATTGGTTGGTGCAATCACTTCATTAATAACAACTTGCATTGGGTTGTGCTGTTCTTTTAATTTGATTGCCCATGGGATAAAACTATTGGCATTTGTTCCTTTAGCCTTAAACATTACATTTTCTAATGTTACATTTTGGCCAGCTTCTATCGATAAAATCGCTTTATATGAATTAAATCCTCTTGTTACAGGGTTGCCACTCTCATAGACTAAGCCTTTAGTGTTTGTCAAATAATCCTTAAGTTGAAGCATATTTGGAGTACTACTGTCATAAGTGCTATCCGCATCATAAGAATTATCCCATAAAAAAGTAATGTTTTTAATGGTTATATTTTTAGTAAGGGCTATATAAAATGCTGGGGAAAGGAGATTATTTAATATGATATTTACGCCTTCAACTCCTTCTATCCAAGTATTATCTTCTAAAAAAATAGACTTAACGCCTTCTTCTTCAAGATCCAAAAACATATCTTTATCCACTAATATTTTAGCCCCGATATTCTCCGCTTGAAGCAATGTTTCAACAAATTCTTCTCTATCATCAGTGCTGACTGTCATTGCTGCACCAAACCACTGTGGCCTTAAATATTCGTTTCCAAAGCTACCTTTTAAATCAAGGTCATCAAAAATTTGATTTTCTGTCTTGGTTTCAATAATACTTTGGTCTCCACGTAGGGTTCCGTTGCCTAATACACCCCCATTAAAACGGATAGTAACATTTTCCGGTAGAATTATACTCTGCCCTGCAAGATCAAAATCGTACCGAATCTCCCAAATCGAATTACTATAATCTTCAGGTATATTTTGCCAGTCAAATGCCAATGGAATAATCCGAACTAGGTCATTATCAGCCTCCCTTTGTTGAGATTCTGGTATGGGTTTCTCATCTATTGCATAATGGTAATTCTGTGCACTAACGGTTACCATACACCATAGAAACAAAATTTTTAAATACTTCATTGTCCTGAAATTATATAAGCGTTCTCCCCCGATTTTCTTAATAATCCAAAACGAACATTGCCTTCTTTGCTTTCAAAAACGGCGGATCCGCCAAGCGTATAATTCAAAGATACACCATTACCTGCTTTAACCGTAAGTACTGCTCCGTTGTGAGCCTCTAGATTAATGGTTTGGCCAATCTTCATATCATTAAAATTGGTTGTTAAAGTGAAAGTTGCACTTTTTGTGCATTCCAAAGTGTTATCTGGATCTTTCGCTTCAATATTACGTGAGTTTTCAAAAGTTAATATACTAGACGTTAGGGAAGGGGGTGGGTTTGAATTGTCAGACCCAGTTATATTTTCAGCATATTTGGCGTATAGGGCGTAAGGTACACTCAAAAGTTGACTTACGCCTATAATGCCATAATTACTGCCACCAGTTGGGTCTACTTGTGTTTCAATAAAGAAAGGTCCATTTTCCCAAGGAATTTGATTAAAAGTGCCTCTTAACTTGTTACCTGTACCTATTTCTATACTGACCAGACCGTTAACGTTGGTGTCTGCTGTGTGACTTTCTTCGTAGACAGCCGTACCATTAGCATTGCCTTGTCTTATTAAAATTCGCATACCGACCGATGAATTAGATACTAAGCTATTGTCTGAAGATCTGACGATGGCTTGGTAGCTAATTTTTTCTGGAGATTGGGCCCTCATCCACAACCCGTTGGCAAGCAAGAGCAGAAATAAAATTTTTCTCATATGTTTATTTTTTTAATAATGTAAAAGATTGGTAGCCTCCTTGCCTTTGAACGAAGACGCGCAAAATATACTGCGCATCGGGTAGTCGTAGCATTGATAGCTCTGTTTTGTTTTGTTTTATATTTTTCTGCATCAATAATCGACCCTGAGAATCATAAAGTTCGCACCAAGCCAATTGATTGTGATAACCCTTTATAGTAATATTTAATTTGTCTAAAACGGGGTTTGGGTAGGTAACGATTTCTATAGTATCGGTATTGTCTTTTTCACCATAATTTGCATTAAAAACGTGGTCTTTGGCTATAAAAACGAGGTTATCATCGTTGCTAGTGGAGTCTTGAACGGTTTCTTCATGACTTGGAGCAGATGGTTCCTGAGATGGAACTATTTCTTCCTCTCTTTGTTGTGAAGTATTTGGAATGACTTCTGGTTGAAGGATTTCTTCAGTAGGTTCCTCCTGATCACTTGCCTTTACCTCTTCATCTTGCTCTTCAACCATCTCTTCGGTGCTCACTTGTTCTGTAAGCTGCTCTCCAGTGGGTTCCATTTCAGCCTGGGGCTCTTCGGGAGTGTTTTCTACGAGCTCAGGCTGAAATATTTCTGCGGTAGGTTCCTCCTGTGCTACTAACCCAGTTTCTTCATCTTCCGGTCCAACGATTTCTTCGGTAGGTTCTGTTTCAGTTTGGACTTCCTCAGGGGTGGTATCTATAACTTCTGGTTGGGGTGTTTCTTTGATAAGTTCTTCTTCGGTCCCTTCCGTAGTTTTTATATCTTGAGGTTCATCAATTTCTTCGGTGGTCACCTGTTCTATAAGTTGTTCTTCAGTCGGTTCCATTTCACCTTGAGGTTCTTCGGGAGTATTTTCTATGACATCAGGCTGCGATATTTCTTCAGTAGATTCTTCTTGATCCAGTATTTCTTCAACCACCTCTTGTTCGGTAATAGGGTCCTCTATTATCTCATTCATACTTTCTGAATAAGTTTGCTGTACTCCTTCCTTAAATTCGAGTTGTGATGTGGATATACTAGCACAAAAAATGGAGCCCAAGGAATAGGATATAGAGCCCGAGGTGGAAAAGGCATCTCCTCCCGCGACATTCACAGATTCTAAATCGGAAAGATTTTCTGTTTGAGCAAAAAGTGAAAAATTGAACAGCCATAAGAAAACTGTCCAAATTAGTGGGTTTCTCATAAGTAGCGTTCTGTTTGGGGTTCAAAGCGCTATGTGTTTACGAGAAAGTAGTGGTTAATAGATGACAAAGACTTAAAAAAACCTAATTTTTAGGATTATTCTATTAAGCTACCTAGTTTATTCATAAAATATAACTATGACGCTTCATATTTTGCGAAATAGTTAGTGCGATTACCTGGTATTTAATGGTGAAATATTCTAGATGTAGAAGCCTCTAAAGCTTTACAATTTGTAATGTCTGTTCGAAACTATTCAAAACCGTGATTTTTAATAGATAATAAGATTTCTTTAGATGACCCATAGGAATTTTGGTAGTCGCTGTTTCAATTAGGCCGTTATCCAGTAATCTTCCTCGGTAATCGAATAATTGATACTGGGCATTTTCAAGATTAAAATTCGTGATATCGACAAGAATATAGTCAGTTGTTGGATTAGGATAGGCCAACACTTCAACGGATTGGCTGGGAATATTTTTTGTAAAGGTTTTTGCGGTAAGATCAATATCATTTGGTTGACCGGTCGCAATTAAATTTCCGGAAATTAAAAGTGAGCCTAAAGTATAGGAAATTGAGCCCTTACTTGTAAGCGCAGTTCCTCCGGAAGTATTAATTTGATTATCAAAAACTGTTGGGTTTTTTGATTCTAGCGATTCCTGTGCTTTTGATGAATGAAACGCCATTAGTAAAATTAGGATAAGTAAGATTCGGTCCATTTTTTTCAAACGAGCCAAAAATTTTACTAGTATAAATGAGTTGATCTGAAGGTGTTTTTTCGACTAACTGCAACTAAGGTGGCGGTTGGTCGAAGAAATGGAAGGATTTATTTCTAGATACAACAAGGGGCATTTATGCTAAAAGATTTCTCGTTTCTTAATATTACTTAAATAGTTATCAATCTTAGTTGATAATTATTGTTATAGGGCATAATCTTGAGATAGAAGAAAAAGATCCGCAACAAGTAAAGTTTTTCTCTTAAATTCGGGCATGAACTCCATCCTAATTCTTTTTGCCCACCCTAAATTCGAGCAAAGTCGAACCAATAAAATGTTGGTAGGCGAAATAGAGAAAATGAAAGGCGTTACCTTTCATGATCTGTACGAGCACTACCCCGATTTTCACATCAATATTTCTTTTGAAAAAGAGCTGTTGGCGCAGCACGATATTGTCGTTTGGCACCATCCGATGTATTGGTACAGTTGCCCGCCACTGATGAAGCAGTGGATAGACCTCGTTTTAGAGTATAATTGGGCCTACGGGCCGGACGGTAAGGCCCTTTTGAACAAAAAGTGCCTCAATGTAATCACAACGGGAGGCTCTCGCGAACTGTATTGCTCGGAGGGTAGCAACCACTATTCCGTTAATGAATTTTTAAGGCCCTTTGAACAGACCGCACGACTTTGTGGTATGCAATACTTGCCCCCGTTCGCCATCATGGGCACGCACCGCCTTTCTGACGATGAACTTCTTGACAAGGGCAGGCAATACGCTCAATTGCTGCAGTTTTTGCAAGATGACTGCTCCCCAAAAGCAATGAAAGACTGCTCTATGTTGAACGATTTGGAACAACTTAACACCTAGTTTCATGACGGGAAGTATTCTTTTTGAGGCTATCGTTTTTTTGGCAGGGGCATTGATATGCGTTCCTTTGGCCAAACGGCTCGGGCTTAGTTCGGTGTTGGGCTATCTAATGGCGGGTATATTGATTGGCCCTTATGTACTGGGTTTTGTCGGAGAGGAAGGGGAAGATATCCTCCATTTTGCGGAGTTCGGGGTGGTCATGATGCTTTTTCTCATAGGATTGGAAATCGAACCCAAGAACTTCTGGAACATGCGTAAGACCATTTTGGGTATGGGAGGCGCACAGGTACTAGCTACGATGTTAGTAGCCTATTTTCTTTTTGATATGATGGGATACTCTTATGAGGTTTCCCTAACTTTTTCAATGGCGGTGGCCCTGTCTTCTACGGCCATCACACTTCAAACACTCAAAGAGAAGAATCTGTTCGAAACCACCTACGGAGCTTCTTCTTTTTCCATCTTGTTGTTTCAAGATATCATCGTGATTTTCATGTTGGGCGTCATTCCGTTGTTGTCTTCTATGGATACAGCTACCTTACCTGCTGAGGAGCATAGCGACCACGCCAATCTTCTGGACAATTTACCGTTGGGTTTACAGACATTGGCCATTATAGTGTCCGTTGTTTTGATAGTCGTTGCGGGCCGATACCTTTTTGTTCCCATGTTGCGGAAAGTGGCCATGACCCGGGTTCGTGAATTATTGACGGCTTCTGCTTTGCTCATCGTTTTCGGAATATCGTTCTTGATGGAATTGGTAGGATTGAGTCCTGCCCTAGGCGCCTTCTTAGGCGGGGTGGTTTTGGCTACAAGTGAATTTAAGCACGAGCTAGAAAGTACTCTCGAACCTTTCAAAGATTTATTATTGGGTCTGTTTTTTATTGCGGTGGGGGCATCCATCAATTTTATAGTCATCAAAGAGAACCCATGGGGCATTGGCGGACTCCTCTTTTCCATCATTCTTTTGAAGGCATTGGTGTTATATGCCGTAGGAGCCCTTTTTAAACTCAAGTTAGATCAAAGATTGCTGCTGACCATAGGCCTAGCACAAATCGGAGAATTTGCTTTTGTTCTGCTATCGTTTGCTTTTCAACTGAATATATTGGGTGGTGAGCAAATGGATACCATGTTAGTGATAACGGCATTGACCATGGCTTTGACGCCTATATTGGCAATGGTGAACGAACGACTTATTTTACCTAATATAGGTACTCGGGAAACGGAGAAAAGGCCTATCGACCATATTGCCAAACAGCATAAGGTTATTTTGGTGGGATTTGGTCATTTCGGAAGCACCATTGGGCGTTTTCTGCGTTCGCATGGTATTGAGGCGACCATTCTTGATTTTGACTCCAACCGGGTCGATTTTCTAAGGAAAATGGGTTTTGAAGTCCACTATGGTGATGCCACACGCATCGATTTGTTGGAATCTGCGGGTATTGCCGATGCCCACGTGCTGATAAGCGCATTGGATCATCCTGCTACTACGCGCAAATTGATTGAAATAGTCAAAAAGAAATACCCAAATGTTGACATGATGGTCAGGGCGAAAAATAGGTACGAGGCCTACGAGCTTTTGAATATGGGGGTAGAGAATATTTACCGTGAATCGCTCGATACTTCGGTAAAAATGGCCAGTGATGTGCTCAGTAAAATGGGTTTTCGCAAATATACCCTCTATCGGCAGGCCCAAAATTTTATAAAGTTAGACGAAGAAAGCCTTCGCCGATTGGCTTCTGAACGGCCCAAAGACGAAAAGGAATATATTTTTAAGGCTCGCGAAGAAATGGCCCAACAAGAAAAGGTAATGGACCAAGACTGGCAACGGGGCATTTACCAGAACGACAATCATTGGGACAGCGAACAGCTGCGTATGGCCGCTGCTGCCGCTAATCGAGAGAAGTCTAACAAACCATGAAATGAATTTAGACCGAAACAAAAAAGCCGCTATCGATTTTTATCGAACCGCTTACGAAGGTAATCCGAAGAAGGCGATAGAAATTTATGTGGGGGAACAGTACAAACAACACAACCCTCATGTGACCGACGGTAAGCAAGGTTTTATTGACTATTTCGAAAGAATGCAAAAGGAATATCCTGATAAAACTATAGAATTTGTTCGCTGTATTGCTGAAGGTGATTTAGTGGCTTTGCATACTCATCAAACATGGCCGGGCAACGACCAATACGTTACTATGGATTTTTTCCGGTTCGATGCCGAAGGCAAAATCTGCGAACATTGGGATAGTATTCAACAGATTCCCGAGACTTCTGAAAATCCTAATAAAATGTATTAGGTCACTTCTGACAAATAACTTTGGTCAGCCAAAATACCGTAATGTTAACTTTCCATTATCGGCTACCGCGCGCTGTGTTACCAAAACATTAAATGCGCTGATTTTTCATTTTCAATTTACGTGTACGAGCGCTTTTATGTGTCCTCTTAATAGGAACACATAATAGTTGAATTTGAAAACTAATGAATTTATAAAGCTTCTTGAGAAGCATCAGGCCGGTCTCACCTCACCTGAAGAAGACCTTTTGGTGCAAAAGTACTTTAAGGCCAAACTAAAAGATAGCGCCTCGGTACTTAGTTCTTCTAGTGATGCTGCCAAAGACCGAGTCAATACCCGACTTCAATCTTCCCTGTTCGGGGCTAATAGACAAAAACCTATCTTTCGTATTCCTCCTGTATGGGCCGTAGCAGCTAGCATTGCTCTACTATTCGGCCTTTTTATGGTTTTCAATGGCAGTAGCGACCCAGAAAATCAATGGGTGCAGACTGAGTATGGTCAGAAGAAAGAAATCATTTTACCAGATGGTTCTAAAGTACTATTGAACTCAGGCAGCCGCATTGAGTTTCCAGCATATTTTAAGGGTGAAAAGCGCGAAGTGAGCCTCGTGGGGGAAGCTTTCTTTGATGTACATCGCGATACCCTACATCCCTTTATAATTTCTACGGAAGGGGTGAAAACCCAAGTGCTTGGTACTTCTTTCAACGTAAACGCATTTCCTGAAAATGATAGTATTTCTGTTAGTGTGGCCACTGGAAAAGTAAGGGTCTCGGACCAGAAAGGTGTCAACGAAATATTACTGCCCGACCAACAATTGCATTACCATAAAAATACCCATGCTTTTAGAAAGGCACAAAAAAATGCCATCGTAGACCGGGCATGGACGCTCAACACCATCCACCTTGATAATAAAACAGTAAAGGAAGCAGTGCAGATCATCGAGCGCTGGTTCAACATTAAAATAGAAATACCTGATGGTGACCTGGCCCATAGAAAAATCATGGGCAAGTACCAGAACCCCGAACTGCAGCAAACCTTTGAAAGCCTCAGCTTTTTACTGCAAGCAAGATTTGAAGAAATAACCCCTGAAACCTATCGAATAGTTCCTTAACAACCCTTGCCTATGTAACATCAACCCACAAAAAAAGCCTTTTCTACGCCAATAGAAAAGGCCGAAGATTTCACTAAAAGCCTGAAAAACTAATAGAAAACCTAAAATGAAAATAAAAATACTAAAAATAAGAGTGAAGCCTAAAATGTTGGCTTACCTGCTTCTTTGGTTCAGTTTAAAATCACTGGCCAATCCTTTCGATGTCCCCTTCGAAAAATCGATAGATGATATCAAGATTACACTTTCAGAAAAAAGTAGGACCCTAACAGAACTTTTCGATGATATCGAATCATCATCTGAAGTGTCTTTTGTTTATAATAAAAATGTAATGGAGCTAGGCCAAAAGCGCAGTATCGATTTTAATGATACCCCTTTGCCTTCCGTTATGCATGAAATTTCCCAAAGCTTTCCGATTCAATATAAAATCATCGCCAATACGGTAACCGTAACATTAAAAAGTATCAATCAAGACCGTATCAAAGTCTCTGGTCAGGTACTAGATGGCGAGGGAAATGCCCTTATGGGGGCCAGCATCATGGAAATGGGCTCTCAAAATGGGGTGATTTCCGATTTTGATGGAATGTTTACTATCGATTTACAACGGGGTGGCACCCTGGCATTTTCGTATTTGGGTATGGTGACCCAAACTTTGGATATTTCTGAGCCACAATCAAATTTGGCCGTTCAGCTCAAGTCTGATGAGCAAATGCTTGAAGAGGTTGTTGTTGTGGGTTATGGAAGTAAAAGCAAGGAAAAGTTGATCGATGCGGTCACAAAAGTAGATGTGTCAACCATTGAGAACCGACCGCTTTCAAATGCCGCTAATGCGCTGCAAGGGGTAAGTCCAGGTCTGAACATTTCGCAGACCAGTGGTAAACCCGGTGAATCGCCCAGAATCAATATTCGTGGATTTACATCGATCAATGGTGGTTCGCCCTTGGTTATTGTCGATGGGGTAGAGGGCAACATCAATAACCTGAACCCCGATGATATTGAATCGATAAGTGTACTGAAAGATGCAGGTGCTTCTGCCATTTATGGGGCGCGTGGTGCTTTCGGGGTGGTTTTGGTAACTACCAAAAGGGCAAAAGAAGGCAATATTACGGTGAACGTAAGCAACACTACGGCTTTCAGCTCCCCGACGATGAATACCGATTTTTTGACCGATCCTTATAAATCAACGATGCTGGTCGATGAAGCTTTTAGAACAGCCGTAGGTCGATCTTATACAGGGTATAGTGAGCAAGATTATGCCGCTTTGCTTGAAGTTTCCCAAGATCCTTCATTGGCCAGGGTCGTGATCGACAATAGAAATGGTAGGGAGCAATATGTTCATTACGGCGCTACCGATTGGTGGAACACCTTTTTTAGAAAAAACGCTCCATCTAACATAACCAACGTTTCCTTATCAGGAGGTTCCGAAAAAGTACGGACCTTCTTTTCGTACCGCAATTACCAATCGACCGGAATATTAAAGGTGCAAGATGATATTTTCAAACAATACAACCTTCGCGGTAAATTGGAGGTAGATGCCAATGACTGGATTACGTTTACCAATAACATGCAATACAACCGCTCGAGCGACCTTCAGCATGGCGGTAGCCAGTATGGTGATTTTGCCAACCCATGGGGTAGCTTATTGTGGGTGCATGCGCTTCCGGCCTACATGCCGACGAACCCAGATGGTAATGCTCTTTGGCGAACCGAATTGAACAATTATACGGTTGGTGATGGTGTGTATGCGGCACTTCTGCATGGTAAGTCTAAACAGGAAACCGATAATCAAGAGTTTTCCAATATCGCCACCGCGGTTATTAGTCCGTTTGACGGTTTTGATATCACGGCCAGTTACGCTCTGAGAAAGCAGACCTATAACAGGTATCAACGTTCAACAAGAATTCCGTATTCCATATTTGTGGGTGAGGTCGGTACCATGGGGGCCGATAGGTTGAGAGAATACAATACGCAGTCAAGCTATAATGCCTTCAATATTTATGGGGAATATAAAAAGCAACTGGGCAACCACTTTTTAAGCGGTATGGTCGGGTTCAATCAAGAATCGTACGAAACAAAAAGTATCGAGGCCACCAAAATGAACAGCATCAGTGACGATTTGAATTCCTTAGGGTTGGCCACCTCCAATGCCGAAGCCAACGGGAGTGCTTCCGCATGGGCGTTGCAAGGTGTTTTCTATCGCTTGTCCTACGACTTTAAAAAGAAATATTTATTGGAAGTTAACGGAAGGTATGACGGATCTTCCAGGTTTCCCTCCGATTACCGATGGGGATTTTTTCCATCAGTTTCTGCGGGTTGGGTAGTATCAAACGAAGATTTTTTGAAGGATATCAATGAAATCAGTCAGGTAAAATTACGTGCTTCTTACGGGTCTTTAGGTAATCAGAATATTGCTGATTATGCCTACATCCCCACTTTAAATAAAGATATCGATACCGGTTACGCCATTGACGGTTCTACTTTAGACTATATCGAATCGCCTAACTTGAACCCTCGGGCCATTACTTGGGAAGAGGTAAAAACCCTCAATTTAGGTACAGACCTCTCTTTCTTTAAAAATAGGCTGTCGGTCAATTTCGACTGGTTTCAACGTGATACCGAAGGCATGCTTACCAAGGGGGCTACTTTGCCAAGTGTATTGGGCGCACCTTCACCACAGGAAAACGCGGCAGATTTACAGACGAGAGGTTTCGAGCTTTCATTGGGTTACAATGATTATTTCGAGTTGGGCAACGATACCTTTGATTTCTCGATTGTTGCCAACCTATCCAATTCAAAAACCAAGATTACCAGATTCGATAACCCGAATAACAGCTTGTTGGATTTTTATGAAGGAATGACCATCGGTGAGCTTTGGGGTTATGATGTGGACGGTCTTTTTCAGACAGAGGAAGAGGTTGCGGCCCATGCCGACCAAACGCGTGTATCTAATCGAATTGTCGCTGCTGGAGGGCTTCAACCCGGTGATGTCAAATACAATGACCTCAATAATGACGGGGTCATCGACGAAGGCGAGAATACGGCCGAAAATTCAGGAGACCGCCGTATTATTGGAAATACCGCTCCTCAATATTTGTACAGCTTTAAAGTAAATGCAGGTTATAAGGGATTTGATTTTTCTGCTTTCTTTCAAGGGGTGGGCAAGCAAGATTGGTATCCGAATACCGATTCAAGGCTTTTTTGGGCCATGTACAACAGACCGTACGATTCGTTCATTAGAAAAGATATGGTCGATGATATTTGGACACCTGAAAACACCGATGCCTATTTTCCAAGATTATTCGGTTACATAGCCCTTTCTGATAACGATGCCCTTGGTGCCGTCAACAATAGGTATTTGCAAAACGTCGCATACCTAAGAATGAAGAACGTTACCCTTGGCTATACTTTGCCCAGCAGTATATCCGATAGGCTTCCGTTCAATAAGCTACGAGTGTATTTCAGCGGTGAAAACTTATTGACCTTCAGTAAGCTTACCGATTATATCGACCCCGAAGCAGCGAGTAATTCGGTAAACTTCAATGCTCCATCAACTTCGACCAATAGAAGTACGGCGCAGACGATACCCTTTTCTAAAATTTACTCTTTAGGTATTTCATTACAATTTTAAAGTCTCTAATTATGAAATTCAATTTTACAATAATAGTATGCTTTTTACTGCTGTTCAGCTGTAGCGACGACTTTCTTGATAAAGAACCATTATCCGATGTAACAGAGAATAATTTCTTTCTTAAGGCCAGTGATTTGCAGCTGTATACCAACGGCTTCTACAGAATGTTCCCCAGCACCTCTATTTATAATGGTGATGCGATGGCCGACAATATTATCTCTACCACGTTAAGCGATGAAATGCGTGGTGCAAGAACCATCCCTACCACCGGCGGCGGATGGGATTGGGGTTATCTAAGGGATATCAATTATTTCTTGGAAAATTATGAGCGATGCGAAGATGAAGCGGCCAAGCGGCATTTTAGCGGAGTAGCCTATTTTTTCAGGGCGTATTTCTATTTTCAAAAGTTGAAGCGTTTTGGTGAGGTTCCTTTTTATGAAACTACCCTGAGTGCCGATGATATGGAAAGTCTTCAAGCCCCTAGGGAAACTAGGCAGTTCATTACCGATAGAATTTTGGAGGATTTGGATAGGGCCATCACCAATCTGAATGAGGAAGTACAGGCCTATCGCATCACTAAGTACAGTGCGCTCGCCCTTAAATCGAGGGTAGGCCTTTATGAGGGTACTTTTGAGAAATACCGTGATATTTCAGGATATGAAACCTATCTGAATTCAAGTGTCGATGCTTCATTGGAACTGATGCAGAATTCTCCCTATTCCGTTTATAGTACAGGCAATATCGAGATGGATTATATGGAACTTTTTAATTCTCATGATGCCCAAACAAGCGAGATGATTTTAAGCCGACAGTTCACTCAGACAGTCGCCGTTGACCATAATGTCAATTATTATACAACGACTTCCTCATATGGTAGACCCGGAATGCCAAAAGATTTGGTCAACAGCTATCTGATGGTTGATGGTTCGAGATTTACCGATATACTTAATTACAACCAAGTATTGTTTGCCGGTGAGGTAGCAAATAGAGACCCCCGTTTATCCCAAACGATTAGAACCCCTGGTTACATGCGAAAGGGTGAAGCGATGACTTTGGCGCCCAATTTGGGTGCGACCATGACGGGCTATCAATTGACCAAATATGTGACTGAGCCGGTTTATGATACCAATGATGAATCAATTACCGATTTACCGATTTTAAGATTCGGTGAGGTGCTTTTGAATTTTGCCGAGGCGAAGGCAGAACTAGGTACTTTGACCCAGGCTGATCTTGATGCATCCATTCAATTGTTGAGAAATAGGGTAGGCATGCCCCCAATGGATCTAACGGAATCCAATAACTCTCCTGATAGCTTTATCGAAGCACAATACCCAACTGTAGCCGGTGCTAACAAAGGCATTGTTCTAGAGTTGCGAAGAGAGCGCCGAATCGAACTATATATGGAAGACCACCGATGGGATGACATTGTAAGATGGAAATCGGGACAGACCCTTACGCAGCCCTTGCGCGGGCTCTATTTTCCAGGAGCAGGTGAATACGATATGGATCAAGACGGTACTATCGATGTGGTTTTATACGATGGTACAGAACCTGCGGGGCAAACTCAAGGGGTTCAGTATATCAAGATCAATTCAGATATTTTCTTTGATGAGAATAACTTGATTGACCCACAACCCGATTTTAATAATAGAACATTCAACGAAGAGCGCGATTATCTATATCCGTTGCCAAGGGTAGAATTACAATTGAACCCGAATTTAGAACAAAACCCAGGTTGGGAATAACACGAAAATGAGAAGAATAATCATAACACTTTTGCTGGTAGCCCCGATGTTTGTTTCGGGGCAATCGGTAAATTCAATAAAGGCGATGACCTTTAACGTTCGATACGCCAATCCTAAAGACGGAATCAATATTTGGGAAAATAGAAGGGATTGGGTAGCGGAGAGTATCAATTTCTTTGAGGTGGATGTTTTTGGTGCCCAAGAAGTGATTGAAAGCCAATTAAAAGATTTAGTCGAAAGGCTTCCCGATTATACCCATGTGGGTATCGGTAGAAATGGAGGTTCTGAAGGTGAATTTTGTCCTGTTTTTTACCGAAAGGAAATTTTTGAGTTATTGGAGAGCGATACGTTTTGGCTTTCTGAAACACCGGAAAAGACCAATTCAAAAGGGTGGGACGCCGCATTGCCCAGAATCGTAACTTGGGTTAAACTACGTCATAAAGCTAATGGGTATGAATTTTATTTTTTCAATACCCATTTTGATCATAGAGGGGAGAAGGCACAATTCGAGAGCGCTAAATTGCTTCGTAAACAAATTGCCAAGATTGCAGGTGACATACCCTTTTTGGTGACTGGTGATTTCAATATTCCACCTTCGAATGTGGCCTATAAAGAGCTAGTTGACACGAAAACTGGAGCAATTGGTATGAATGATACTCACGAAGTGGCCCAAAAAATCTACGGACCTATCTATACTTTTAACGGGTTCGCTTTAGAGCCCGACCAAACAAGGGAAAGAATCGATTATATATTTTGTAGTGATAAGGTCGAGGTGAAAAAGCACCACACCCTTGACGGACAAAGGGGCGGTGATTTCATATCAGATCACTTTCCGATAATGGCAATTGTTAGTTTGCGTTAGTTTCATTTTTCTGATGTCGCCCCTAAATGGGGCGACATCTATTTTAATAGGTCTAACCATTTCATAACCTATTTATAAAATCTAAATGGCCATATACGAGTCAGGTACTTGTAATTTAGATGGCCAATACCACCCATTAGATGAACAGCCAAATTTCTGATAGACAACTGATAGACGGAATTAAGCGGGGAGACGATGTTTCTTTTCAAATGGTCTACAATAAATATTTCGACCGATTATATAGGTATTCACAGGCAATGATAACTGACGGTCAACTGAGTGAAGATATTATTCAAGAGCTCTTTACCACTCTTTGGATGAAGCGAAGTAATTTAAATATCGACAACTTGGAGGCGTATTTAACTACGGCTCTTCGACATAAAATTATTAACGTATATCGCAATAATAGATACGTCGATTTAGATGAGACCATCATTGAAGCATTACCAGGGGTCAATGAAATTGAAGAAAAACAGAAAGAGACTGATTTAGAATCAGAGTTTAAAAGTCTATTAAGCCGTTTGCCACGAAAATGTAGAAACGTTTTCTATTTAAGTAGAATAAAGAATTACCGTAACAAAGAAATTGCCGAAGAACTTGACATTTCTATTCGTACCGTTGAAACGCATATTAGCAATGCGCTTCAATATTTTAAGGTGTATTAGAAGAGTACAGGTTTAGACGAACCAAAGGTATATAAATAAAAAAACCACCAACGAAAGTTGGTGGTTTTTACATAAGTGGCTGTTTGGTTAATAGCCGTTGTTATCGCTTCCTAAACTAGGATTTCTCTGTAGTTCAGGCCCTGGTAAGGGTAATAACATGTGTTTTTGTTGAATTTGTTTTCCGTTTTCAGTGGTGTGCCCAACAGCAGCCACGAAAGAGATGGTTCCAGGAGCATCGGCCACAGGAAATTGACCTGTACGAACGATGTCAAACCAGTTTCTAAATTCGAAAACCAATTCTCTATGTCTTTCCTTCCAAACCTCTTCAACGAAAGCATCGGTACCTAAACCTGACAATTCAGAAGTAATGGTGGTGGCATCGGTTGTCCAATAAGCTCTACCACGTACTTGTGCCAAATAGTCAACTGCATTCGCGTTTACACCACTTGACATGGCAATCGCTTCGGCAGCGATCAACAATACATCTGAGTAGCTATACACTGCGAAATCTTTACCTGAGTTGGCAGTTTCGAAAATTGCGGTATCATCGTGCCATACGAAAGGAGCAGTTTCGAAAGTCTGACCTGTTGGTAGGTAAGTACTGTGAAAGAACTGTCTTTCTTGCGCCCTAAGATCGATATCGGAATTGTAGAAATTCAAGAATTGATCAGAAGGTTGGTAGGCACCGTTGGTTATATCGTACAATACTTCTGAAGCCAAAGCTACAGGATAAGAGTATCTTGGATATACGGCCGTACCGATTTCAGGATCATACTCTTTGACGTAAATATGCTCAGTAGCAGATGCGTCTGACTTTCTGATCTTGTTATAAGCAGAATTCTCGAAGTCTATTGCTCCATCAACCTCATCGTGCTGAACCAATGCATAAGAACCATATTCACCATTGATAATGTCTTGCGCCAAGCCAGCAGCATCAGCATACCTATCAACGTTCAAAGGATTACCGCTCATAGTCAAATAAACGTCAGCAAGTAACGTGGCCACGGCACCTGCAGTTACCCTTTTACCGTTATCAACCATGGTTGTTTTGGGTAAGTTACCTTGCTCCAAAGCATCGGTAAGATCAGACTCTATCAAACCGTAAACATCGGCGATAGGGCTTCTTTCCAAATAAAGACCATCCAACGATTCGTAAGGCTCGGTAGTCAAAGGCACTGGCCCAAACCATCTTACCAAATAGTAATAAGCAAAAGCTCTAAAGAATTTGGCTTCGGCAATTAGTTGGTTACGCTGAGCATCCGTTAGGTCTGGAGTCTCAGGAATGTACTTAATTGCGTTATTGGCCCTTGAGATACCTAGATAAAGTTCTCTCCACCTATCCTGCAAATAACCTCCGATGTTATCACCGTTCAGGGTCAATTGTTGCGTGTTGCTTACATGTAATTCTTGACCTGCGTACTCATTGGTGAAGAAACCGCTCATATAAGCGCCCAACATTAATGGGGTACCACTATATACACCACCATCGGTAAGGTTAGGTGCGCCGGTTCTGTATAATGAGTTAACTGCACTATAGGCCTGATCGGGCTCAGAAAAGAACTGGTCAGAGCTCAATTCGCTTAGCGGTTCCTCTTCAAGGAAATCGTCGCAAGATCCCAATAAAACAAGTCCTATTAAACAAGCTATATATTTAATTTTCATGATGTTTTCTTTTTTAAGCATTAAAATTTAAGGCTACAACCCAAGGTGAAAGTTCTTGGTTTTGGGTACTGGAAGAAGAAAATATTCTGTCCCCACTGGTTATTGTCCCAAGAAGAAGCTTCCGGATCATATCCTTGGAAGTCTTTTGAATGGATTACAAAAGCATTCTCCAAACTTGCGTAAACCCTAAGGCTATTGAAACCGAATAGATCTAAGAATTGCTGATCGAAATTGTAACCTAAAGAGAAAAGGTTACCTCTAATATAAGATCCGTCAACTACCCATCTGCTGTCAACCTGACTGTTCTGCCCGGCGTAAGCTTGGTTTCTGATTTCCTGAACCATGGTGTTCTGATTGTCCTCGGTCCATCCGTCATAAAGAATACTTGCCAAACCGTTGGCGATACCTGAACGGTCTTCAGTAGAGTGGTAGTACTGCTGCATGATTTCAACACCGGCAACAAATTGAATATCGGCCGTGAAGTCAAAATTCTTATATCTAAAGTTGTTGATAAAGCTACCGGTAACATCAGGTAAACCTTTACCAAGAATTCTCTTATCTGCAGAGCGCTTAGCTTCACCAGGTACGGCACCCACTTCAGCAGCTTCAGCTACTTCGTCGGTTCCCCAAGTGCCCAATCGCTCATAACCATAGAATGAACTTAGAGATTCACCTACACGAAGAATAGTCTGGCTACCTGATACCCAGAACGGACCTGGCTCGATATCCTCATCATTTTCGCCCAAACTCTCGATGGTGTTCTTGTTGTAGTTCATGTTGAATGAAGATTCCCATCCGAAATCGGTACCACGAATGATTTCTCCAGAAACCATGGCCTCGATACCTTTGTTCGAAACAGAACCGATGTTATCTCTTACAGAGGTAAACCCTGAAGTATAGGGTACCGGTCTATCTAACAATAGATCTTTGGTCAATTTGTCGTAATAATCGAATTCAAAGCGAAAACGGTAATTGAAGGCTGCCAAATCAAGGCCTATATCAAACTGGCTCGTCTTTTCCCATTCCAAACCTGGGTTGGCCAATCTGTTAACAGAACTAGAGCTAACACGGGTACCGTTCAACAAAACAGTTCCGGCAGAAACGGTTGCCAAAGAGCTATAAGGAGGAATTTCAGTGTTACCGGTGATACCATAACTACCACGTAATTTCAAACGGTTGATGAACTCAAGGTTCTCCATGAACGATTCCTCATTTATATTCCAACCAGCACCGATAGATGGGAAGAAACCATACTTGTTGTCTTTACCGAACCTTGAAGAACCATCGGCCCTTGCGGTCAAAGTAATCAAATATTTGTCATCAAAAGTATAACCGGCCCTTACGAAGTATGAGTTCAATGCCCATTCTTCAGTAGCAGATTCGGGTGCGCTAGGGTTACTGGCAGAACCGATATTGTTGTATTTGAAGAAATCATCGCTAAACCCTCTTGCGAAGATAGTAGAAGACTCGTATTGACGCTCTTGCCAGCTTAAACCTAACATCGTGTTGATTCTGTGCTTACCAAAATCATTGGTGTATGTCAAGTAATTTTCTTGCTGCCAGTAGGTGCTCTTTTCGTTGAATATTCTACCAAAACCATCAGGTGCTGAAATGTTGACCAAATCTCTTGGAGAGTATTCTTTTTTATTTCTAATGTTCTTATCAAACCCGAATTGTGTTCTGAAGTCAAGACCAGGTAGAATGTTGAAGTTAACGTAGAAGTTACCGAACAACTGGTTTCTTTCCCAGAAACGCTCTTGTGTTTCCAATACATGAACAGGGTTGGCCATAGACTCCAAGTTATAGGCATCTGAAATCATTTGGCTATTGCTCCAAGTTCCATCAGGGAATTTTACCGGAAAGATAGGAGGCATCTCAATCATCGTTCTACGTGGTACTTGACCACCGCCACCTTCTTCGAATTCAGTATCCTTCACATCGTTCACCATAAGGTTTACACCGATTTTCAACCAATCTTTAGGTGTAACATCATAGGCGATTTTACCGCTGATACGGTCTAACTTGTTGTTCAACATGATACCTTCAACGTGAGAATAGTTAAGGAAAACCCCCACTGATGATTTCTCGTTACCCTGCTGAACCGATAATTGGTGGTTGGTAGAAAAGGCAGTTCTAGTAGCCTCATCTTGCCAATCGGTATCATATAATGGGTTGCCGTTGGCATCAAAAAGATTCGGATCGTTCGTAGTAAATACCGGAGCTGGAGAATCAGGACGGTATTTTGGAGTATTCTCCATACCGGTTCTAACAACCTCTAGCCACTCATCGGCATTTAAAAGGTCCATCTTTTTACGAATGCTTCCAACGCTGATGAAGCCATCATAACCAATGGTTACTTTTCCTTCTTGACCACCTCTTTTGGTAGTGATCAAAACAACACCGTTCGCACCACGTGCACCATAGATAGAAGCAGATGAAGCATCTTTAAGAACCTCCATACGCTCAATGTCGTTAGGGTTGATAAACTTAATATCATCCATTACAACACCATCCACTACATATAGAGGGTCAGATGAAGAGTTGATGGTTCCCACACCACGAATTACGATTCTTGGTGATCCCGTAGGAGAACCAGAGTTCAAGAATACATTCACACCGGCGACCTTACCTCTCATACCTTGAAGGGCGTTATTTACCGGAGCTTTTAAAAGATCTTCGCTACTTACCGCGCTTACGGCACCGGTAAGGTCAGATTTTCTTTGAGTACCATAACCAACTACGACAACCTCTTCAAGGGCGTCAACGTTTTCCTCAAGGGTAACATTGATGGTCTGCTCGCTTTGAACCTCAACTTCTTTGGTAGTAAAGCCGATGTAACTGAAAGAAAGAACATCACCGGTATCTGCCATGATGCTATAATTACCATCAAAATCGGTAGCAGTACCTTTTGAAGTGCCTTTCACCACAACGGAAACACCCGGTATTGGGGTACCAGCATTATCGGTAACAACCCCTTGAACAGTAAATTGTACATTGGTCTGAATAAGCTCGTTGATTTTTTGCGGGCTCAAGACCGAAGGCAGTTTATCTACTTGCCCATTCAATAGGTTTTCGATTTTTTCTTTTATTTCCGGGCTGTCTTTAGGAAATAAAATGATTTGATCACGAACGAAACTAAAATCAATGTTCGAATCTTCGAAAAGAGCTTCCAGTACTTCTGAAAGATTCTTGTTCTCGACATTCAAAGACTGCTTTTTGTAGACGTCAATGATACTGTTGTTGTAAAAAAAGCTGAATTCGCTTTTGCGCTCGATTTCGTTGAGTATCTTCTTTAGCCTTACGTTGTTTAACTCTAACGAGATGTTTTGGGCATTGACCTCAGAAGCAAATAATTTGCCCAGAGTAATGGCCACTAAGACGACGTAGATTTTCATTATCCTGATAATAGGGACCTTTGAAAAAAAATAATCCTTTTTTTCCATAATTTTGAATAGTTTAAGTTGTTTAATTACTAGGTAGTTAAATAATTTTCCAAAGAGGAGGGTGTTGCCGCACTTTCCTCTTCTTTTTTTGTTAGTTTCTATTTATTCATATACAAGGTGATTTTATTATTGTTCTTTTTATAAAGTATGGGTGATGAAACCTCAAAGAGGTCCATAATCTGTTCTATAGAAAGGTTGTCGAAAGTTCCCGTGTACTCATAATTCATTATTTCGGGTGATTCGACCGAAATCGATATGCTGAACCTTCTCTGTAAATCACGTATGACCTGATGAATCGGGGTTTCGTCGTAGACCAATTTTCCCAATCGCCAAGCGGTCAAGTTTTCCGTTTCTACTTTATCGACAATCAACTTGTCTTCGTTCTTGTCATAGGTGGCCCTTTGCGAAGGGTTAAGCACAACGGTCTTATGGTCTTTTTCTTCTACTACCCTCACCTTCCCGGAAACCAAGGTAGTTTCTACATTTTGGTCTTCAGGATACGACTTTACGTTGAAAGTAGTACCCAATACCTGAATTTTCATTCCGTTATCGGTTGAGACGATAAAAGGCCTGTCGGAATCATGGGTAACATCAAAGAAAGCTTCGCCACTTAGGCTCACTTCTCGAATTGTATCTGAAAACGTCTGAGGAAATGATAAGGAAGTGTTCGCGTTCAGTGTTATTTTGGATCCGTCGGGTAATTCAATCGTTCTATTCTCACCAATGGCCGTAGCGGTTTGTACTATTTGTGGTATGGTGACCTCACTGGGTTTCTCTGATGGCAAGAATAAAAAGGATAGTGAGAAAAGCACTAATACTACCGCTGCATAGCCAAGTAATTGGTATAAATTATTTCTCCTGCGTTTTGCGGTATTTAGGGAATCGGGTTCGGAAGACCTCAAAAGACGGGCAACATGTTCAGCTTTCATTTTGTTGTAACGTTGCTGTTGCTGCGGATTTTTCAGGAGCCATTTTATGACTTCCTGCTTTCGCCTGCCCGAAAGTTTTCCTTCAATTAAGGCTTTAATATCCCTTTTGTTCATTTTGGTCAGAGGTCAGTGTTCATTAACTAGACGCAATAATCAATGATACCCCCTAGTCGAAAAAAGAAAAATTAGAATAAAAATAGAGGAAGGTACTCTTTTAAGGCAGTTTTGAGCTCTCGTAAGGCCTTGGTGATATGGTTTTCTACCGTTTTTGTAGAAATCTCCATTTCTTTTGAAATCTGCTTATGTGCCAAACCATCTATTCTACTTTTTTGAAATACTCTTTTGCATTTCTCGGGTAGGTCTTGAATAGTATTGTCGACCAGGTGCTGAAGTTCGTCTGCTATAATACTAGACGCTGCATCATCGGCAAGGGCCGAGTAGTTGAGCCAATACTCTTGCTGGTCGGTACTTAATTCTTTTGATAGCTTATTTTTGCGCGCTCTTAGGTAATCTAGACAGGCATTGCGGGTCATGCTATAGACATAGGCGGTAAAGTTAGACTTTACGTTGAGCTTGTCTTTTTTCTCCCAAAGTTTGATCAATACATCGTGAACAATCTCTTCTACGTCTTCTTTTGAAGAGATGTAGCTGTTCGCGATAACAAACAATTTGGGTTTATAGAATTTGTACATAGTGTTAAAATCGTCTTCACAACTATGAGGAGAGGAAGTTTTGATTTTAACATTCTGCGAATATTCTGGCATCATATTTTTCGGATACGAAACAATTTGCGGCGGCAATTTACAAATTCTTAATTAATGAGAAGATTACTTTCTGTGAGGTTTCTTATGGGTCGCATTTTTAAGTGTTAAAATTGTGTGTTGCGTCTGGGGAGGAGAGGAATGAATTATTCTAAAATAGAATATGAAGGATTAAACGCAAGTCCTTTCAAATCAATGTCTAAAAGGTATTTTCAGCTTTTTTGATTTGTAATTCTCTAGGTGTGTTGAATAAAGAAGCCTATTTTAGTCACCAATACCAACCCTACCAAAGTTATTTAGTCATGACCTCCATTTTCGATAAATCGTATTTATTCTGTTTACTCTTTCTATCCGCCAGCTATTACGCCTGCGCCCAAAAGGCAGAACTTGCTAAACCTAATGTGATAGTCATTTTAACCGATGACCAAGGTTCGATAGACCTAAACTCTTATGGGGCAAAAGACCTCTATACCCCGAATATGGACAGGCTTGCCAAAGAAGGTGTGCGATTCACACAATTTTATGCCGGAGCCCCGGTCTGCTCACCGTCGAGGGCGGCATTGCTGACGGGAAAAACTAATTTACGTGCAGGTCTCCCAAATAATGTGCCGATTCCGGAGAAGGCCGAAGCGACCGGTCAATATGGTTTGCCGACTGAAGAGATTACCATGGCAGAAATGCTAAAAGATAATGGTTACCGCACGGCGTTGATCGGTAAGTGGCATTTGGGGCATAGACCTCAGAATCTGCCCAACGGCCAAGGGTTCGATTATTTTTTTGGTCATCAGAGGGGTTGTATCGATAACTATTCCCATTTCTTTTTTTGGGATGGCCCGAACAAACATGACCTTTACCGAAATTCGGAAGAAGTATATTATTCCGGCCAGCATTTTTCCGACTTGATGGTTGATGAAATAAAAGGCTTCATTGGTCAAGAAAATAAAGAGCCATTTTTTATTTACTGGGCTTTTAATGCGCCTCATTATCCCTATCAAGGAAACAAAAAATGGTTAGATCATTACAGTAATCTTACAACACCGAGAAAGGAATATGCCGCTTTTGTGTCCAGCACCGATGAGAAAATTGGTGAAGTACTCGATTATTTGGATGAGGAAGAGATCACCCAAAATACGATTGTAATCTTTCAATCGGATCATGGGCATTCCCTTGAAGAAAGAGCCTTTTGGGGCGGTGGTAATTCAGGGCCTTATCGGGGCAGTAAGTTTAGTATGTTCGAAGGTGGCATAAGGGTGCCGGCTATCATTAGATATCCTAAAATGATTCCGGCGGGTGAGGTAAGAAACCAACTCGCCATGGAGATGGATTGGTTTAGTACCGTGGCCGAACTCACTGGTTCAAAAATAGAAGAGAAGGTTGATGGCAAAAGTTTGATGCCCATTATCAAAAATGAAAAGCTAGATACGGCACACGAGACGGTACATTGGCAGTTGGGCAGATATGATGATAAGAATGCGCAATGGGTAGTGAGAAAGGGGCCATGGAAGCTCATTGGTAATGTTAATGAACCAATGGGAAAGGAAAAAAGTGTTCAATTGCCTGAACTTTATTTAGTGAATCTTGATGATGATATTTCTGAGAGAAACAATCTGGTAGACTCTATGCCTGAAATAGTAAATGAGCTTTTAAAATTGCACAGCGATTGGATCGCTTTGGTACGGGAGGAGAGGGGTAAATGAAAGTTTATCTTGAGAACTTAGATCAAGCTTCATAATCTTCTTTAACGGTTTTTGCCTAGAAATTAAAAGAACAGATTTGCCCTCAACCTTTGTTTAAAATACTTAGGAGAATCTTTTTTACTTCTTTGACTAGAAAATCTAAACTAGGCTTTATCGGTAATTTGATTACCAAAAATTAAGAGCATAATACTGGTATATTGTTCCCCAAGACGATTTTTGAGAATTACAAATGCATAGGTGAATAATGGGACAGATAAAATTGATATAGCCCGATACTAAGATGAGATCAAACGGTTTTACCACCATATAGGTCAAGTAGTGGCTTTACCAAAAAATGAAAGGCAATATGATAATACTCTTATTTTTATTAGGACGGATAACGGCATGCCGTTTCCAAGAGATAAAATCAGAATGTAGGATTCAGGACAAAAAACACCGTTTATTACTTAATGGCCTAATAAGATTAAGCGGATATGCCCGGATTAAAACATAAGACTGATTAAACTAATGCTAGCGGGCCTTTTTAGTAGGTTTTACCTTCTCTTCGAAGATTCCCTAATAATTAAATTGGTTTTTAGGGTAATCGTCTCGAAATCGATTGGGTTGTCTTCGTCTTCGATTTGTCGAATCAAAAGTTTGGTGGCAGCCTCTCCCATTTGAAAAGCACGGTCGTTGATAGTCGTTAAGTTGGGCTCTATTACTCTTGAAATAGGGTAGTTACTGAAGCCTACTACCGATATTTGCTCGGGTATCTTATAATTGGCTTTTTGAAATACCTGTATGGCACTTATAGCTGTATAGTCATTCGAGCAGAATAACCCATCTGGAGGTGCTTGTAGCTCAATCATTGCCTTGGCATGCTCGGCCCCTTCTTCATAGGTTAGGTTTTTGGTTTCAAAAACCAAATTAGGGTCAAAAGAGAGCTTGTGTGACTGTAGGGCCGCTTTGTAGCCTTCGAACCTATCTTTAAAAATGGTCGTGTTTTGATTACCTGCTATATGTGCTATTCGTTGACAACCTTGTTCGATGAGGTGTTCCGTTGCCCGAAGTGCAGAACCAAAATCATCAATGATAATTTTATTGGCCTTGAAATCTGATGGAACCCGATCGTAGAAAATAATGGGTACTCCTAGTTTTACGAACTTTTTAAAATGGGAATAGTTTTTTGTCTCGTTTGAAATACAAACAATAATGCCCTCTACTAGTCTATTTTGTAAAATCTTGGCAATCTCTTTCTCGCGATCAATAGAATCTTTTGATTGAAAAATAGTAACGTTATAGCCTTTGTTGTAAGCAAGGTCTTCAATACCACTGATAACTAGGGAGTGAAAGTGGACCTCAATTTTCGGAACAATGACGCCGATGGAGTAAGTTCTTTTCTTTCTAAAACTTGCTGCAATGGTATTGGGCGCAAACCCTAATTCCTCCGCTTTCTGTTGAACCTTGTTCTTAGTGGCTTCACTAATGGCGGGGTGGCCTGCTATCGCTCTTGAGATAGTAGATGGTGAAAGCCCTAGCTCACGAGCCAAATCTTTAAGAGTTATTCTAGAATTTGACATTAATCAGACAAACGTTTGCTTATATAGATATTACGGATAATTTATTGTAATACAATATTTGATAATAATAATGAACTATGATTGTCAAAATTAAAAATTTTAACCAACAAAATGTAGTATTGTGTTAAAAATCATCGAATCAATATTAATTATTTATGCAAACGTTTGCATAAAGTTAATTCTAATTCTATATTTGGATCACATTCAGTTAACAAACCAAATTTATCCCCGTAAATAATAGTATATGAATAGATTTAAAAAAACTGAAAAACCGGCTATTCGAATTCTAAGAACGGTAGCTTCCAAAGGCTTTTTATTAGTGGCAGTTTTCTTCTGTATAACTCTACAGGCTCAGGTTGAAACCGTAACGGGTCAAATTACCGATGCTGAAACCGGAGAGCCGCTATTAGGTGTAAACATTCTCGAAAAAGGTACGGCCAACGGTGTGGCCTCTGATTTTGACGGTAATTATTCGATAGAGGTGGGGTCAAGTGATGCTGTACTGGTATTTTCCTTTTTGGGATATGAAACTACTGAAATGGTAGTGGGTTCCCAAACAAAAATAGACCTGTCGCTGGGTTTGGCGGCCAACCAATTAGATGAATTTGTCGTAGTGGCCTACGGTAAGAAGAAAAAGCGAAATCTTACGGGCTCTGTAGTGTCTGTCGGTGGTGAAGATATCGAACAGACCAATCTACAAGATCCGGTTTCTATTTTACAAGGTAGGGCAGCGGGCGTTCAGGTGATTTCGAATTCGGGTGCCCCTGGCGGCGGCATGACCATTCGTGTGCGGGGTAACTCTTCATTGAATTCAGGTAACTCGCCATTGTACGTGGTCGATGGTGTTCCGATTGAATCTAGCTCGTTGTCATCTCTCAATGGAACGGAAAATTTCGGATTGAATCCCTTGGCCGATATCAATCCGAACGATATTGAATCGATTGAAATACTCAAAGATGCCGCATCAACTGCCATTTACGGATCGCGAGCAGCAAATGGGGTCGTAATGATTACCACCAAAAGAGGTAAAGAGGGTAAAGGTGTGCTCAATGTCAATTTCACCTCCGGTGTGAGTCAGATTACCAGAAAGTTAAGTGTTCTTAACGCTTCACAATACAGGCAGGTAATCATCGATTCTTATAGGAATATGGACAATCCCGTTGAACCTAACTGGACGGTCATCGATTCGCTTAATCCTAAAAACAATGGTGATGTAGACTGGCAAGAAGAACTTCTTAGGGTCGCACCTCAATACAAGGTCGATTTAGCCGTTCAAGGCGGGTCTGAAAATGCCAAATATTCTTGGAGTTCTTCTTTCTTAAACCAAGACGGGATAATTCTCAACTCCAATTATAAAAGGGTCACCTCGAGAATCAATATCGATTTTAATGTGTCCGATAAATTGACCGTAGGCCAAAGCCTATCCTATACAAACGGTACCAATAGTAGAATAAATGCGGGCGGTAGCGGTAACTTGAGCGTTGTGCGAGAATTACTGATCAGGCCACCATCTTATGCGATGTATCTGCCTGATGGTTCACTCAATGGCTATCAATTCGGAAAAAGAAATCCTGTAGGCCTGGCCGAACAGGCCACCCACTTGAACAAAAGCAATCGAATTATCGGTAACCAATACGCCGAATATCAATTTCTTGAAGGTCTAAAATTGAGAAGTAATCTCAATCTTGATTATCTATCGATGAAGGAAGATGAGTTTTTACCTTCTACATTAGACTATCGAGAGGGGTATAACTCTGGGGCCGTACGTGCCATCAATAATTTGACCTGGGGAAATGAGACCTACCTGAGCTTTGATAAAACCCTTAATGAGAAGCACAACTTAGGTGCTTTATTGGGTATGAGTTTTCAAGATTGGAAATATGAAAGAACGGGCCTTGATGGTATGTTCTTCCCAAGCGATAATATTAGAACCCTGAATGCGGCCGGAACCATTTCAAACCAAGATGTAAATATCACCACTGAGCATTCGCTGCTGTCTTATTTTGGTCGGTTGTCATATGACTACATGGGCAAGTATCTTCTAGAACTTAATTTGAGAGCTGATGGTTCATCTCGTTTTGGAGAAGATAAACGCTTCGGATATTTTCCTTCGGCATCGATTGGTTGGCGTTTCTCAGATGAAAAGTTCTTGCAGGGCCAAAACGTTTTGGCCGATGGTAAATTAAGGTTCAGTGCTGGGCAAACAGGCAACGAGGCCATTGGTAACTATACCTCTCAGGGTGAATTTTTGGTAGGCACCAATTATTTAGGTTACTCCGGTGCTTCCCCTTCCGTAATGCCCAACTCCGGCTTAACTTGGGAGACGACTACCCAATATAACGCAGGTATAGATTTGGCTTTTTTGAACAATAGAATTGTCTTTAATGCCGATGCATATCTAAAAGAGACCGATGACCTTTTGTACAATGTGCCTATTCCAAGAACTACTGGTTTTTCCTATATAACCCAAAATATCGGAAGCATCGAGAATAAAGGGTTGGAGTTTTTGCTGGTCACTAAAAACTTAGTGGGTGATTTTAAGTGGGATACGAACTTGAACATTAGTTTGAACAGAAACAAGGTTACCGATTTGCCCGATGAACTTTTGACAAACGGATATATTCAAAATGGTCAATACCATATTCTGCAAGAAGGTCTGCCCATCGGTACTTTCTACGGTTGGAAATTCGAAGGGGTATATGCTAGCGATGAAGATAATGTGAATGGTATAACCAATGGGGCTTTGGGTAGTGTTTTCAAAGGGGGAGACCCTATTTGGAACGATTTGAACGGCGACAACATTATCGATGAAGATGACCGACAGGTTATCGGAGACGCCCAGCCTGATTTTTTTGGTGGAATTGCCAACAACTTTAGCTATAAGAACTTTAGCCTAAATGTCTTTTTTCAATTTTCTTATGGTAATGATATATATAGCGAAATCAACCATCAAAGAAACTCGGTGGTAAGATATAACAACCTTTCTACCGATGCTCTGAATAGATGGAGGCAGCAAGGCGATGTAACAGATTTTCCCAAACCGGTCAGAGACGACCCCATGCAATCCGACAGTCGAATACAAAGTAGGTGGGTCGAAGACGGTTCATACTTGAAGCTTAAAAATGTAAACCTGAGGTACCGTTTTCCCGATAGGTTGATAGAACCTTTTGGTCTAAGCAATCTAGATGTATTCGTTACGGCCTCCAATTTGATTACTTGGACGAAGTATACCGGGTTTGACCCCGACGTGAATTCTTATAGCGGTCTTAGGTCTGGCGTTGACGAGGGGTCATACCCTCAGAGTAGAACTATTATGACCGGTCTTAATTTTCAATTCTAAAATCTGAACAATGAAGAAAATAAAAAATATAATTACGGTTCTTTCGATTGCCTTGGTGTTTTCTTGTTCAAAAGATATTTTGGATAAAGAACCTCAGAGTGGTTTTTCGGCTCAAGGATTTTATAAAACCTCTAGTGATGCACAGGCTGGGGTATATGGTATTTATGATGCGGTCCAATCGACTTTTAGTTTAAATTTTTCTTTTTGGGGAGAAGGCAGGGCCGATGCCGTAAACACCAATCATTCTGGCGATCCTCTTCTTTTACAGCAGAACACGCTCAATAAAACAATGAATTCTGCAAGATGGAATAGTCTTTATGAGACCATTAGCAGGGCAAATTATGCAATCAAGTATGTGCCTGAAGTATTTGAGGAAGGTAATGAATTTGGACTCCAATTGGTGGGCCAGGCTCGTGCTCTCAGGGCCTTGTCCTATTTTTATGCAGTACGTATATGGGGTGACGTACCTTTGGTTCTAGAGCCATATGAAAGTATAGACCAAGAGTTGTTTATTGGTAAGACCGCAAAAGAAGAGGTATTAGAACAAATTGTGGCCGACCTGAAGTTTGCGGCACAGAATTGCAGAGAGAGTTTCGGTGGAGAGAGAGATCGACTATTAATAACACAGGGCGGCGCCAACGGTCTGCTGACTCAGGTTTACATGTGGCAGAAAAACTATGAGGCAGCGATAGCCTCGGCCCAATCGGTATTGGGTAACAGTCTATATTCTCTTGTAAGCATCAATGATTGGTCAAAGATATTTACGACCGGTTTTTCTAACGAGAGTATTTTTGAAATCGGTTATGATGATACCCAGACCAATAATTTGAGAATACTTTATGCTATCGGTTCAGATAGTCATTATTTCCCTAGTGAAGGGTTTAGGGCCTCTTTTGAAGAGGGCGATTTGAGGCAAGAACTTATTTATGATGTGACCGAAGAAGAACCGAGAAAAATATGGAAGTTTTTTGGCCAAGGCTTTGATGATGAAAGTGCAGATCCCTCTTCACAGAATATTGTAATGTTACGTCTGGCAGATATTATGCTGTTAAAGGCAGAGGCGCATAATAAATTGGGTCAAACGCCTCAGGCATTAGATCTTCTCAATACCATTAGGTCAAGGGCGGGACTGGTTGAAATAGATGAAGCTGAAGCCATTTCTTCCTATGGCGATGTAGAATCGGCGATTCTGCACGAACGATCTATAGAATTGTCTTTTGAGGGACATAGGTGGTTCGATTTGGTCAGAACTCAAAAGGCTATCGAGGTAATGGGCCCTATAAACGGTCTGTCAGATGAAGCGAACTTGGTATGGCCATTGCACGAAGATGCCCTCAATCGAAATCCGAACCTTGAACAGAATGGGTTCTATTAAAATTTAAAGCTTCTCACTTTAAAAAAAAATTATGAAAAAACTAGTTATAACGCACGGAAAAATTCTCCTACTGGCCATAGCCGCACTTGTAGGGTTCAATTATGGTTGTGAAGTGCAAGAGAATTTCGAATACCAAGAAGCAGGTATAGAATCTCAATTGGGTATTTCCGCTTGGGATTATATTAAAACCAGCGATTCGCTTTCAATGTTTGAAAGCGCCATAGCAAGGGCCGAACTACAAAGTCTTTTTAACGATAATTCAGTTCGAACTTATATTGCGCCCACTAACATGGCCTTTCAAGATTATCTAACTGCTAACGGGTATGGTTCAATAGATGATGTTCCACTTCCCATACTAAGAAACGTGTTGAAATATCATGTGGTGAATGAAAAGGTTGTTTTTACAGATCCCGAGCTTTTCGAGAACAATAAACCTTTGCCATATACCACCGAAAATGGCCAAGTAATGTATCTATCGCATGATACCAATTTTATAGGTTTGATCAATCAAGGCACAGGTAAGCAATGGTCGATAACCAGTTCTAATCTAGAGACCCTTGACGATGCGCTACACGTGGTCGGTTCGATAGTTTATTTTTCGGCTCCTCAAAATGATTTGAATGTACCGGATCCTACAGTACAAACAGATACCATATTTCCTTTGTTCGATACCTATATAAATGGCGGAACCCAATCGGGAGCCAATTTTGGAACGGATGTTCTCCTGAAGGTCAAAAATGTTGATGGAGGAGATTATGATAGAAAAGCCTATTTGATGTTCGATTTGAATGATTTTGATAAGGAAGGTGTCATTACCGATATTCGATTGGAACTGGCCGTAAAGTTTACGCACGCCAAGGGTGTTGCCATGGATTTGTATGCCGTTCAAGATACACTTTGGACGGAAATGGGCTTGACCTGGGATAATGCTACGGCACCTAGCACTCCGCCGATTTCAACCTTGACCACTACTAAGGTTGATGTCTTCGATTTTAATATTACGGAGTACATCAACGAAATAGGCGCGCAACAAAAAATATCCTTAATGCTCGATGGCGAAGCCGGAAGTAATGAAACCGATGAGTTTGGGTCAAAAGAAAATGCAGATTTTAATCCTCCCATGTTGATTGCTACGCTCGGCTCGGGCAACAGTTTTTTGACTTTGGCCGTAAACAATGGGTTTAGCGTACAGAAAGGTGAAACATATGTTTGGAATGAACAAGTATTGAAAATAGAAGGTGCTTCCCCTAGCGATATTATTTACACTATTGAAGAGGTTCCTACCAATGGGTGGTTGATAACCGGAGCCCAGACCTTGCAGGTAGGCGACAAATTTACCCAACAAGATATTGATTTGATGAATGTGCTATACATAAATAACGGTAATGGTACTGAAGACAGGTTACTTCTATCGGCTAAAGATAGAGTGGGATCTGAGATCAATCCGTTTGAGGTGATAGCCACTATTGAATAATGAAAAATCAGCAATTCTTTTTTCCTGAAATTATTCATATAGCTGTAATGGTGTTGCAAACAAGACGTATCGTTGTTCTAGTGCTTATACTGTCTATAGCCTTCACGGGCTGTAGTCAGCAATCTGACGAAAATGTTGAAGATGTCGTTCCAAAAAACAGGGTAATTTCTTTCTCGGGATATGATTGGCTCGTTCGTAGCTCAGGTGTTGATAAAGAAGGTCCCGGACCGAATATTTTCTCCGACTCGGAAGAGAATGTATGGGTCGACGGACAAGGCAGGTTGCATTTGAAGATTGTTTATAAAGAAGGTATCGGCTATTGTGCAGCGGTTGCCATGCACAAATCGTTCGGGTACAATAAATATGTGCTGTATTCTTCAAGTAGATTTGATTTGTTGGATGCCAATGCGGTTGCAGGCTTCTTTGTATACAATAGTGATGTTGAAGAAATAGATATTGAATTTTCAAAGTGGTCTGTGGTGGAGAATGAGAATGCCCAATTTGCCATTCAGCCATCATCGATTCCGACTAACAAACATCGTTTTGACTTGAAAATGGAAAATGAAAAAGCGACTCACTTCTTCGATTGGAAACCGCAGCATATAACCTTCGGAAGCTTTGAAGGCCATGTTTCCGATTTGTCTTCGAAGGGTTATACCTGGGTGTATGAAGGAGATGATATTCCTATTGATACAGAAGAAAGGTTAAAGATCAATCTATGGCTTTTTAAAGGAAAACCTCCAGTAGAGAACAAAGATGTAGAGATAATAATCGATCGAGTCGAAATTTTATAAATTTAAGAAATACAGTGAATTGACTTGACAATAGGCCAAGTCATGACTTTGGCAAGCAAAGGCCAACCGAAATATCAAGTAAATGATAAACAACCAAAACGACATTAATGTATTTGCCACGGGTGAATTGGCAGGTAAGGCCGCAGGTAAGGCAGTTGAAGATTATTTAGTCAGTATTCAAGATGAAAGGCATACCATAAGAATCATTTTTGCGGCGGCCCCATCTCAAACGGCAATGCTCGATTATCTGTCAAGTTCAAAATTAATAGCGTGGCATAAGATAGAGGCATTTCATATGGATGAGTACCTCGGTCTGCTGGAAGGCGCCGAACAACATTTTGCTGAATACCTGAAATGCAATTTGTTTCTGAAGGTACCTCTAAAGGCGTATCACCTTATTAATACTCAAGGAAATATAGAAAAGGAAAAAGCCAAATATTCAAAATTGATTAATACAGCGGCCATTGATATAGTTTGCTTGGGCATAGGGGAGAATGGACATATAGCATTTAACGACCCTCCAGTGGCAGATTTCAATGACCCGGAAACTCTAAAGGTCGTTACTCTTGATGAAGAGTGTAGAATTCAGCAGGTAAATGACAAATGTTTTGAAGCATTGGAGCAGGTTCCTAAAAAGGCGTTGACTTTAACCATACCTACACTTGTAAAGGGCGAGAAACTCTTTTGTGTTGTATTGGGGCCCACCAAAAGTGAAGCGGTCAAAAATACCTTAACAGGACCTGTATCAGAGGCCTGCCCTGCTTCCATTTTGACCCAACACCCAGATTGTGCTTTTTACTTTGATAAAGAGGCCTATAAAAAGGTAAAGAAAGTATCAGTTTAAACGAATAGAAAATCCAACCACAGCCATGATTACAAAAAAACTTCTAGGTACAATCCTAATCCTTGTTTTGTTTCTTGAAATGCCCGCTTTAATGCGGGCTCAAGATGCCTCGAAAGCTGATAACGATTTCCCGGTTAAAGGTTTTCATATCGATTTGCGCATACAGGTAATGACCCCTGAAGCACTTAAAGATTTTGCTAAACAACTTTCAGAATTTGGAATGAATACGTTGGTCATGGAGTGGGAAGGTACCTATCCCTTCGAAAAACATCCGACTATATCGAACAAATACTCTTATTCCCGGGAAGAGGTTGAAGATTTTATAGCCTATTGTGAGGGCTTGGGTATCAAGGTCGTTCCGCTACAGCAAAGTTTGGGGCATGTTGAATACATTTTAAGAAACTCGAGGTATAGTGAGCTTAAGGAAGATAGAAAAGATATCAGTCAGCTCTGCCCCATGGAATCGGAAGCCAGTAAGGCCCTGTTTACCGACCTGTTTGCCGATTTGGCCAAAACCCACAATTCAGATTATGTACATATAGGTGGTGATGAAACCTACCTTTTGGGCCATTGTCCTAAATGTCAAAAAAAGGTAGAAGAGTCGAGCAAGTCTAAACTGTTCGTTGATCATATGAAAATGATATCTGAAATAGTCATCGGGTTGGGTAAGAAGCCAGTAATGTGGGCAGATATCATTCTTAAACATCCGGAGGCGGCCGCTGAATTACCACAAGAAACCATTTTTGTTGACTGGAACTATGGTTGGAAGATCAACCACTTTGGTGATGTTCCCGGTCTTCAAGAAAAAGGCTTTACTTTCTGGGGTTCACCTGCCATTAGATCGCACCCCGATAATTGGTATATAACCAACTGGCCGACACATTTTAAAAATCAAAAGGAGTTTATACCCTATGCCAGACAGGCTGGTTACAAAGGTATGGTAATGACTTCGTGGTCTACCTCAGGGGTCTATGGCTTTACCTGGGATGTTGATTATGATGTGATGGATATGGTTCAGATCAGAAATACCTACCCTATGTCTGGTTTCAGAATTTTAATTGCGAGTTATGCCCAAGCTTTGGAACAAGATGAGCCTATGAATGCCAAATCTTTTGTGCTGCAATATGCAAAAGACCGCTTTGGGCTATTAAAAACCGATTCTGAAACCCTTTGGCAATTTTTCTCGGCCAAACCGGAACTTATAAAAAATGGTCGGCCGGTTTCAGATACAAGTATCGCTGATATCTACACCGATTTTGATAAAATTAGAAATGCCATTGTCAATATCAGTCCTAAAAAGAATATTTCTGAATTCGAGCACTATAAACTGATGGTTGATTTAAGAATGCACTACCTAAGGTTTAAAAAGGTCGAAGCAGCATATAATTCTGTAGATTTTTCTTTGGATGAAACTCCTTTGTTGATCAGTGAATTAGATGAAATATTGAACGAAGCAGAAAAACTGAATAAACGATTTATCGACTTGAATAGCGGATTTCTCTATGATGAAGAGTTGAGAGAACAAAACGAACTTAGGGTGCAGCAAGTAAAGGTGCTGCACGACCGTTTGGCCAAGGTAAAATAGAATTTGAATCAAGTAACCTAAACAAACCTCTACTATAGCCTATGCAATTACTCGATTGGATTGTTCTTTCATGTTATTTTGTTATGCTTCTCGGCATAGGTCTATGGGCCTATTTTCGTGTAAAGAGTTCGGCTGACTTTTATACCGCGGGAGGTAAGCTACCGTGGTGGCTTTCGGGTATTTCTCATCATGTTTCGGGTTATAGTGGCGCCGTATTTGTCGCCTATGCCGGTATTGCCTACACCCATGGCTTCAGTCTTTATGTGTGGTGGGCGTTTACCGTTGCTTTGGCCACCTTGTTGGCCGCCTTCTTCATTGCGCCAAGGTGGTCTCGGTTGAGAATTTATACCGGTATACAATCCCCGACCGAATATTTATTGAAGCGATATAATTTAAAGACCCAACAGTTGATTGCATGGACGGGTGCTTTAATCAAGGTATTCGATACAGGCGGTAAATTGGCTGCCATCGCTGTTTTATTGAATGTTTTTAGCGGGGCGTCAATTACTTTCGGAATCATTTTAGTGGGTGTCATTTCTTTGATTTATATAACCATTGGTGGTCTATGGGCCGATGTGTGGAATGATTTTGGTCAATTTTTGGTACAGCTATTGGCTGGAATGACCATGTTTGTAATGATTCTAATGAAGCTAGACGACGGCCTGTCGGGCATATTCACTCTTTGGGATAGACTACCTTCCGACCATTCTCAGCTTTTCAACGAGCCTTATACCATTGGTTTTGTAATCGTCATATTGATAATCAATTTTTTTAGCTATAGTGGCGGCACATGGAATTTGGCAACTCGATTTATATCATCAGGATCGGGCGAAGTGGCTAAAAAGGCCGCTATTTTATCTTCAACTTTATATTTTATATGGCCGTTGGTTTTGTTTTACCCAATGTTCGCTTCTCCCTTGTTTTTTGAAAATCTGGCCGACCCGACATTGTCATATGGTATGCTGGTAAAAGAGTTTTTGCCAACGGGTCTGGTAGGGCTGGTATTGGCCTCTCTTTTTGCCAATACCCTTTCAATGACAGCTTCGGATTCGAATACGGTTTCCGCAGTAATTAGCAGGGATATTTTACCAGTGCTTAATCCAAAAATAAAAGAATATGACGATGCCAAAAGACTGCGTTTGGCACGAGTAACCACATTTTGCTTTACGGTTTGCACGATTATAACGGCCTTGAATGCAAGTCATTTTGGTGGGGTCTTTGGCTTAATTGTGAGCTGGTTCGCTGCTTTATTAGGTCCCATATCAATTCCGATGATTTTAGGGTTGGTGCCGGCCTTCGCGAAAAGTAACGGGCGTGCGGCCCTTATTTCTATCGTAGGCGGGCTATTGACTTTTATAGGGCTCAAAATTTTTCCAATCGACTCGTTTGCCTTGGAGATAGGTGGCCCCACATTGGTTTCCTTTTTCCTTTTTGTCATCTACGGTCTTTTTAATGATAAGAAGGTGCCTGATGAGGTAAGGGAGCTACATATGAATTTATCAAAAGAGAAGAACTAACATGGTCATCGAGGCTTCGCACTATAAAACTGGAGATTCTTATAAAATTCATTTAAAAGATGGGTCTGTCACGCAAGTGTCTATGGGAAAACCGACACAGAGTGATTTAATCATTAGTCCTGGTCTGATAGACCTACAAGTGAACGGCTTTAAGGGAGTTGATTTTAATAGTGGTGATTTAACGGAGGCCCAAGTGATCGAGGTGGTTCATGAGTTATGGAAAGAAGGTGTTACTTCTTTTATGCCAACCTTGATTACAAATGCTAATATCAATATAGAAAATGCCCTAGATTGCATTAGAAAAACCTGTGAAAGTAATCCATTGGTTCAACAATCAATAGCAGGTATTCATCTTGAAGGGCCGTTTCTTTCAAAAGAAGATGGTCCAAGAGGTGCGCACCCGAAAGAACATTTAAAGAACCCTGACTGGCAACTCTTTAAAAAGTGGCAAGAAAGGGCTTCAGGTCTCATAAAAATAATCACTCTGGCACCTGAGCTGCCGGGTTCTTTAGAATTCATTGAGAAATGTAGTCAATCTGGGGTAGTGGTGTCGATGGGTCATACGGCTGCGCAAGCTGAACATATAGCTGAAGCTACTGAGGCCGGAGCACGCATGTCTACCCACTTGGGCAATGCGGCCCATTTGAACCTTCCGCGACACCCGAATTACATTTGGGAGCAGTTGGCATTAGACGATTTGTGGATATCTATCATTGCTGATGGTTTTCATCTGCCCGACTCGGTTTTAAAGGTCTTTTCAAGGGTTAAACCCTTAAAAAGTATTTTGGTCAGTGACTGTACAAAATTCGCTGGGTTATCCCCAGGAATATATAATTCCCATATAGGCGGTGATGTTGAACTAAATGAATCAGGTAGGTTATTCATGAAAAAAACGCCGGAGCTATTGGCAGGTTCCGCACAATCGCTTTTGTGGTGTGTAAACCATATGTTTAAATCGGGTATAATTACGCTCGTCAATGCCATTGAAATGGCCAGTTGTAGGCCCAAACAATTACTCCAAAACCAACCAATCTCATCAGAATTACGAGAAAATACGGACTTGGTCATATTTGAAAAACTTTCAGGCGGAGGGCTAAAGGTCAAAAGCACTATTAAATCTGGCCAGCTCGTGTTCACGCAATAAAATCATCCAATAAAATAGAAACTTATGAAATGCAAAAGGCTACTTTATGCAATGCTCATAATTTGCTCAACTTTTTGGGGCAAGGCTCTGGGGCAGGAGCTATCAATTATTCCCAAGCCTAATTTTGTCGAAGTCGAAAAGGGCAGTTATAAATTGAGCGGTAAAACTTCAATTGTGGCTTCTGAAGATTTAGAAAATGAAGTTGTATATCTAAGGAAAATCTTAAAATCAGGTTTTAATGAAAGTCCGAAACTCAAAAGAAAGGGTAAAGGAATCATTCTAGAACTTGATTCAACTAAATCTCAAAAGCTTGGAGAGGAAGGTTATGAATTAAGCATTTCAGACAATGGAATCAAATTTACTGCTGCTCAACCGCGAGGCATTTTTTATGGTATACAGACCTTTCGTCAACTGTTGCCAAAAGAATTTGAGTACGAGAATAAAGAAGCCTTAATAGAGCTTCCGTTTTTGACGATTGTTGACAGGCCTCGATTTTCTTGGAGAGCCTTTATGTTAGATGAATCAAGACATTTTAAAGGTATGTCAACTGTAAAAAAGTTGATTGATCAATTAGCACTTTTAAAGATGAATACTTTTCACTGGCATTTGACAGATGATCAAGGATGGAGAATCGAGATTAAGAAATACCCCCAGTTAACCAAAATAGGTTCGCAAAGAAAAGATACACAGACCGCCAGAAAAAGTGATGAAAGAACGGGCGAACCACATGGAGGGTTTTACACACAAGATGAGATTAGGGAGGTTATTGAATATGCAAAAGAGAGGCATATCACCATTGTTCCCGAGATTGAAATGCCGGGGCATGCTACGGCGGCGGTTGCCTCGTATAATTGGTTGGGTACTCTCGGTACCACTAAAGAAGTTTCCGAAACCTTCGGTAAACTTGATGAATCATTTAATGTTGCCGACCCCAAAGTGATCCGTTTTCTGAAGGATGTTTTAGATGAGGTCATGCTTTTGTTTCCCGGTAAGGTGATTCATATTGGTGGTGATGAGGTAAATTTTGAACCTTGGTTGAAAAACGATGTAATCGTTGATTATATGAAGAGTAACAATTTAAATTCTCCGATGGACCTTCAAATAAGTTTTACTAACGAAATGTCGAATTATATTGATAAAGCTGGTAAGAGAATGATGGGTTGGAATGAAATAATGGGGCATAATATTCATGAAGACCGCGGTTATACCGCCACCGAAACCTCCGAAAGATTAGCATCTTCGGCTATTGTGCATTTTTGGAAAGGAGAATTGGATTTAATCGGTAAAGCAGTAGAAGATGGGTATGATGTAGTTAATTCAAATCATTGGGATACCTATTTAGATTACACGTACAAAAGGTTGCCTTTGGCCAAGTCGTATGCATTCGACCCCATTCCAGATGGTTTGGAAGAGAAATACCATTCAAAAATAGTGGGTTTCGGTACCCAGATGTGGACGGAGTGGGTACCCACCGTTGCAAGTATGGAGAAACAAATTTTTCCTCGTTTGGCAGCCTATTCAGAAGTAGGCTGGACAAACTTAAGCGATAAAAACTTTGATCAATTCCAACAAGCCTTGAAAAGGCTACAATATATTTGGGAAGTTCAGGGTGTAGAGTATAAGAACTAAGAAGATGCCACAGTGTTACCCACAACTTGCCCAGTGAAATCGAAGGTAGCCTGCTGTGTTTTAAATGTAGAGTCTGTTAAAAATTTCCTTAGTTTGATGTACTGGGTTAATAGACAAGAGATGGTTTTTACAGCTTTGATGCCTTAACCTAAATGTCTTAATTGTTTTAAATGTAACTATTTAGGGAATCAAATGTTACTAAACTCTATTCTTCCTCGGAGTATTCTAGGATATCGCCCGGCTGGCAATCTAAGGCTTGACAGATTGCTTCCAACGTACTGAAACGTACTGCTTTGGCTTTGCCCGTCTTAAGGATTGATAGGTTTGATAAGGTAAGACCCACTCTATCTGATAGTTCGTTGAGAGAAATTTTCTGTTGCGCCATAACAACATCTAAGTTTACGATAATTGGCATAATTATATGGTCAGTTCGTTTTCTGATTTCATGTCAATACCGTTCTGCAAGATTCTTTCTAAAACAGTTATCGCAACAGCAACTGATATGGATGCAAATGAGGTTACTATACACATAGCCAGAAAGCCTGCAGGGTCGTCATCTTTATGATGAAATATCCGTACATAAATGGCCGCAAGAGCAATAGCGATACTGACAATAATCGTACAATGCTTAATACTTTTTAAGGTTCTCAATGAGGTGAGGGAAAACAGTCGATTTTGACCAATATATCCTAGAAGTTTGACAGCCTTGTACAAAGCCACAAAAAATGCTATAGATGCTAGATATCCATATAGAATGAAGGGGTCCATATAAATATGTAATAAATCTAAATTCTCGGCTCTGCCCTCGAGCATCGGTAACCGAATCAACATGATTAAGGTGATGATGGCAAGAAGAACAACGCCAGACTGAAGAAACCTGATAGAAGTTTTTATCATGACTACACTTAGAATAAAATCTCAGACAAGATTACAATTTTTTATCGATATTCAATAAAAATAATTTGTATCTCAATAAAATTAAATGATTTTTATTCAGAAATTTGAGAAACTGGTTTTTAATATTCCTCTTTTAAATAGTAAGAGCAGAAGGAGCCTTTTAATTGGCTACCTCAACCACCACGTTCCCTTTTTTTCTTCCTTTATCAACATACTCATGGGCAGCTACTATTTCAGAAAGTGAAAAGCACCGGTCTATATAGGGTTTGATTTTTTCCTCTTTGGTAAGTTCAAGTAGGCGATTTAAATGTTCTTGGTTGGGGCTCGTGATGGCGTTGATTGAAACGAAGCTACCATTCCGCTTTAATACTTTCTTTGCTTGCGATTTGGTTATGTTGCCGACCGCATCAAAAACAATGTCAAACCTTTCGTTGATCAGTGTGAAATCATTTTGTTGATAGTCAATAGCACTGTCCGCTCCGAGAGATTTTACCATTTCAAAATTGGCGCCACTGCAAACGGCCACAACTTTGGCGCCTTGGCTTTTGGCAATTTGCATGGCAAAGCTACCCACGCTACCTGATGCACCATAAATCAGTACATTTTGTCCTTTACTAAGGCCAGCTTTATCAAGAAGGAATAGGGCCGTCATACCCCCTACAGGTAGAGCAGCTGCTTCGTTAAAATCTAAATTTTTCGGTTTTTTGCCAAGCACCCCCTTTTTTCTTACTACCGGTACACTTATATATTCGGTATACGAACCGGTCGAGAGAGTGGTTGGGGTGCCAAGAACTTCGTCTCCGATTTTATACAAATTTACATCTTTACCTACCGCTTCTACAACTCCGGAAAATTCATGCCCTAAAATTTCTTTTTTAGGTTTGAACAGCCCGTAGATCAAGCGAACGAATAACCATGCTATAGGGGGAAAGTTACTGGCGCGTAATCTGGCATCACCTGAGGTGACGGTGGTCGAATAAATCTTTACAAGAATTTCATTTTCTTTGACTGTTGGTTTTTCGATATCCATCAATGTCAAAACATGGGGCGGGCCATATTGTTTGTATACAACTGCTTTCATAATCAAAAATTCGAATAAGCCTTTAAAGGCCATATGTTAAATGGGCTACAAAGAATCTTGACAAAATGAAAAGGGGGAGGTAAATTTGGCTTTGACATTTTCTAGTCAAAGCGCAGGCCAAGCCTCTAAGTTATGGCTGGCAAAGTACAAAAATTGCAATTAGGAAGTGATGGGCATAAAATCATTATGGGAATTCCCTTTTTCCCATAAACCGCGGTATTAGAAAAGAGAAAAGCCATCAATAGAAATTGATGGCTTTTGGCTTTGTAGCGGGGACTGGACTCGAACCAGC